>SDGW01000199.1_pt1 | contig 25959 bp, 31 predicted proteins | sample 2873831 | NCBI WGS metagenome assembly SDGW01 (sample SAMN08132700, study PRJNA421101) | hypersaline lake metagenome | isolation source: celular fraction 0.22 microns magnesium sulfate-rich crust from ephemeral... | place: Spain: Penahueca Lagoon, Toledo | collected 2011-07 | reverse complement strand
AACGGTATTCGAAAGCGATAGTCCCGCAAGATGGAGTCGAATACCAAGCTCCATCAACTGACGCGGTGTCCGCTCTCGCTCCACAAAACTCAAATCGATCCAGTCGCTACACCCGCTGAGGCGGCTGATTTTTGGCATAGGCACCACAAAATCGTGCCGCCTCACTTTTCACGCTTAACGAAACAGCACCGCTCACCAACTGCCAAGATACAAATAGCGGTATGAGCAGGATTGAGACGACGATCTCAGCTATGATTAGCGGCCAATCGGATATCATGTTACCGCCTCAAACGAACGGGTTCTTCTTGGAGTGTAGACGGCCGTTAGTTGATGGTGGAGTATACCCGTGGTTGTGACAGGAGACTGCCCCTTCGCTACACCGTATCTGTGGAGGCTGCCCATGCTGTTGATTAAGCGCATCGGTAACTGCCTTGGAGCGGGCTCGGGGTACTGATTGCTCCGAATATTTCCAGCGGATTTATCAGCAGTGTGAATCCAGCCAGAAATCCGTGGTAACGCTTTTCAGGCCGTTCGCCAAATTGATCGACATGAAACGTGTTCGGATAACGATATATCCACAGGATTTGGAGAATCCGACTCTGTATAGGCGTATCACGGATGCACCGGCACTGTCTAGTTCTGTACTTCCTCGATCGGCGTCTTTCCATCGAGAGCTTGATGCGGTCTCTGATGGTTGTAGTAATGCATAAATTGTTCAAGACACTTGCGGACGTTCGACCGACTGCCCACCCACGAATTATGGAAGCGGTCGATACGCATTTTGAGGGTGTGAAACACTTTTCGATGAGGTTTCGGTCGGTATAGTTGACCTGACCGCTCAAGCCTAATCGAGCAAGGGCGGTCCGGTAGCCGAATTGATCAACGAGAAACTCAGCATCCGAGAGATCGTGTTTCTCCGCGAGTCGATGGAGAAACGCAGCCGCCGGATCGGTGCCATGCCGCCCAAATAACGCAACATCGAGAATCACCTTTGTCTCGATGTCTGTTGCAGGGCACAACCAAGACCATTCGCCGTTAATCTTGATAGCGGTTTCATCAACGGCGACCCGCTTCGGCTGCGCCTCAGGCGGGTCGCGTCCACTGTTAGCTAGCCGATGAACCCAATTCCAAACCGCCCCATGAGAGCGTTGAACGCTTAATTCCGCTAAAATTGTTGTTGTCTCCCGAAGTGAACAACCGGTCTGATGGAGGCGGACGGCGAACGCCCTAACGGGCGTCGCCGTCCGTTCATTCTCCCAACATTCTTCAAAATACGGTTCATAGCTCTCGCTGAGCAGGTCTGCGAGCATCTAACCAATTCACTCAACGACCTGTTCACTTCTCAAATTGACTCAACTAGACAGTGCCTCTCTCATCTACTGCAATCACCCCAAATCGATTTTAGGTCGGCTGTGGAAGTCACGGATGGCCGACTGGCGGTCGGCTGAAAACGGGTATGGCCCAACCCGTCTCGCGTACCCTTTCGTTCCTGCTCCGGATAGAACAACGTCCTTCGAATTCCGGCTCTCCCCTATGTCCAACACCCAACCTCAAACCGCCCGCTTTTGGAGTCGATCGTCGCCCGAGAGTGAACGGAGCTATCGGGGTTCGCCCTCAACTCAAGCATGAAGGGTATCGACGCGAGCGTCCCGCGCCACGCGCCACCCGGCAACGATCGCGCCGAGCGTTCCGATACCGACTGCAATTACGAGTCCTCCGAGGTAGACTTCCGGCGGCGTCCACAGCAGGTCCTCGAAGCCGACGACTCGGACGGCGACGCGATCGAGTACGAACGCGAACGCCGGGGTTGCGAGGAGACCGAGGAGTCCGCCGAGCAGTCCGAGCGTCAACCCCTGTCCACCGACGATACCGGCGAGGAATCCGCGTGATAGCCCGATTGCTCGCAACGCTGCGAGTTCCTCCCGCTGTTGGATGGCCACGAGGACGAGCGTGTTCACCGTCAGTGCGACACCGGCGATCAGCGCTAACACAACAAGGGTTACACCGCTGGCGAGTACTAAGAGATACTCACTCAGCAGCGACTCGAACTGTTCCTCGCTCGTCCGAACGTCGTACTCGGGATACGACTGCTGGATCGATTCGCTAACGGCCGCCCGGTCGGCCCCCTCCGCCGTGGTGACTGTCACGTACGTCGCCCGATCGGTGCCGGTAGTTCCCGTGACCGTCTGTAGTTCGCTGAGCGGCATCGTCACCGTCGAGGTCCCGAGGAACTGCGAATACGCCGTGGATATTCCGACGACCTCGAACTCGCGCTCGGTGGCACTCGAGCGACTCGACCCGACGTAGAGCGTGTCGTCGACGTCGACGTCCAATCGGTCGGCCGTCTGCGGATCGATGAGTATCTCTTGACTCATCGGCCCGTCGTACGTACCGTTCGCATAGTGGCTGTCGCCTTCCGAGAACCCGGTGCCGCGCTCGAGCGAGAGATCGCATTCGTCGAACGAGTGGACGACGAAGTGCCCTCGATCGCCGGAATCCTTTGCTTCGGCAGCGTGGCGCGCGGCGAGGCGGACCGCGCGAGCGATATCGACGTTTTCGTTCTCGTCGGCGAAGACGAGGACACGGTCTCGGCGCGACGAACCGTCTCGGACGTCGTTCGCGGTCTCGAGGAAGAGCCGATCGACGGCGATCGGTACGAGTTCGAGGTCTTCGTCGAATCGCCCGAGAGCGCCCGCAAGCGCGGCGAGGATTTGCGCCCCATCCTGCAGGAGGGGATTCCCCTCGTCGAGAGCGAGACGTTCCGGCGGGTGAAGCGCGACGTCTTCGGGGTGGACGAATGACGTCGAAGGAACTCGAGGCGGCGCTCGGAGACACCGAGGACGCGTTCCAGCGGAAACCCCAGAACCCGGAGGTCGGACTCGAGCCCGTTACCGATCCGTCCGTCATCCAGTTACGGAAGGCGTGTCGACTCCTCGACGCCGCCGGCTTCCTGCTCGATCGGAACGGCCATTTCACCGTCATCATCGAGAGTTCATTCGTCGCGATCGAACGCTCGATCCAGTTCTACGTCGAGGAGAAGGGGTACGACGTCGCCGGGCAGCGCCACACCGAGGTCTACGAGCTGGGAGTCAGAGCCGGCCTCTTCTCGCGGGACGTCGCCGATCGACTCGAGGAGTTCTGGAACGAGAACCGATCGGAGTCGTACTATCGGACCGGCGTCGCCGGCGAGTACCGGGCGCGGACGATCTACAAGCTCGCGGCGCAACTTCACGACGAGATTGTCCAATTGACCCGGACTCGGAACTGCCTCTGCGAGTGACCGCAGCCGATCCCGTAATGATGTAGCCGCGCCGGATCGGGTGCGGTGTCACACTTGAGGGGCAGCCCGACGCCCGATCGATATCGACGGTAGTTTCGAACTCGTCCGGATCCCGGTCGTGCGGACACCCTTGCCTGATAGCGTACGGCCGGGACCACGTGTAGACGTACCGCCGGATCGTCGTGGTCGCTACGCGCCCCTGACTCGTCGCGAGCAGCGGCTCCCGACCGTGCTCGTCCGTCACGTCGGCCGCTGGTGCTCGAGGTAGTCGTCGACGACCGTGCAGACCTCGGCGGAGATACCGATCCGACGCTCGCTTCCCGGTCCGTTCTTGATCGGCGTATCGGCCCCCGCTGGTGGAAACGTCTACGTGGGGCTGCTCGACATCCCACTCTCGAGTGAACAGCATAACGAGTTGCTGCAGGCCGTCGACGAGCTTCAGCCCGAGGACTGGGATCGATGCGGGAACGTCAGAAGGTTGTCTTCCTCAACGGAAAGGAAGGAATCGCGCTCGAGAAGCCGGTTGAGGACGATAAGACGGCCGAAGGTTCGGACCGAACTGTCGCGTTCGTCCAGGGTCACCGATAGTCTCTGCCTCCGCGTTGCGAGAAGCGCTTGCGACGACGTCAACTCTGGAGGATCCGTAAAAATCATCTTTCTTTCCGAATCGGGTTTCACGGGTCTCGAAAGCAGTAACAGTTGGATTGATTGGTAACTTGTTTCCACACCCGACTTGGACACGAAAATTCATCCCAGGTACATGATGTTTGGTTTATGTATCGGTACATGCCCGACGAAATCGACCTCGGTTTCCATGGTTGAGTTTCAATCCCTTCCTGAGTTTTCTGACCGCTGCGACGGGACCTGTGAGTATGCCGATCCAACCCTCTCTATAACAGATGGAATAAACCCAAAATACAGAAAGTTTTTATATAAATACATTGTATTATGCACTCGAAGAGGTGAGAAATACAATGTGGATGGATAGATCCGAGACTACGAGTACTTCATGCCCGGTTTTCGATGCGGTCGGTTTCGAGAAGGGTGGTCTTCTTGGGGTCGTACGAGTTGAAAAGCAGTCAAATTCAGGAACCGCTGTAGAATCACCTGTCGTCGAAACGCTCTCACGCACTCTCGCTCGAGTACATCGACGATCGATCCTGTAGAGTCCATGAAACTGCCGAAAGAGACCAATTCGCCAATATGAGTAATGGTTCCCCTTACGATCCCTCCGCATGGTTCGTTGACCGTCCTGGTTGGTTACGCAGGATATCGACTCACACTCGCCAGTTGATCGCTTGGATGCGGCCGACGCTACGGTCAGTCACGGTCTGGCTCGTGTTTGCAACGATCGCCACGGGGCCGGCTGCCGCCCAGTCGAACGTCGGCGACGTCTACTGTGGAACTGGCGTCGAGACGGGTATTACAATCGTCTTCGGTGCCGTTGCCGGCCTCGGCCTTCCCGCGACCGGTTTCTACGTCGGTCGAGCGGGCCTTTCGTACATGCGCGCCGGTGGCAACCCCGAAAAGAAGAACGAGGCCAAAGAACGGCTTGTCATGTCCGGCATCGGCTTCGGGATCGTCGTCCTCGCCCTCATTTCGCCGGAACTCATCGACAAGGTCGGCAGTCAGATGGGATTCGGCTTCTCCGACTGCGTGAAGCCGTTCTAACCCCTCAGCCACTGAATCCCTGATCAATGACCAGATCACGTGTGATCGCCGTCGCCCTCATCCTGGTCGCCGCGAGTGGTGCTGCTGTTGGTCCAACTGCTGGGACCGATACTGACGAGTCGAACACGAGCACGGCGATGGCGATTCCCAATGACGGTCCTGCGTACGGGGTAAACGAAACGCGGTTCCCCCTGTTATGGTCCGAAGATGTTGAGCAGGACAACCGCTCGAGCGGCAAGTTCGACAACAATGTTTCCTCCGACGCGGCGTTCGCCGGTCGACTTGCAGGGTCGACTGACGTTCCGTTCGAGGAGCCGATTGCAGATGTCTCGATCTGGAACAGCGGTGACGTTCGGGATTTCTCTCCCGGCGATGAGACGACATCAGTCCATCCCGAAGGTGCGCAACTCGAGGACGGACTCTACATCAGGGATGCGTATGCGAGCATCTTCGCGATCCAGCCATCGACAGTGCTGCAGTCGGGAAATGCGACTACCCAATACATCGCTCCCGACGGTGAGGTCCTGGCGATAACGGATTATCGAGTCCGGGTTCCGGACGACGATACCAGCGGCTCGATTCGCGACCGGTGGTCGCTCGCCGAGACAACCATCGACAGCGTCGAGCTTCGGGCGGACGGCCGGCTGCTCGATACTGACAGCGGACATCGATCTACCCTCGAGTACGGCGGCCTCTCGGGGCCGTCAAACCTCACTGTGGCCGTCGAACTCGCTGTTCGCCTTCGCTACGAGACACGAACGTGCGAGGACTACAACAGTACAGCGGATTCCTGCGAGGACTCGTGGGAGACGGAAACTGAGCACGTGACCGAACAGATGACGGTGACTGACTCCCGCCACACGGTCGTCAACCGGGTCGACGGTAGCGGCGGCAAGCGCGTTACGTTCGAGGGCGACTCGAATCGAACCGGTATCGTCGTTCATCCGAACGCCACGTGGTCGGCGATTGATATCGGCGGTGACGCTCATCTCCGTGGACCCTGGCGGTTCTACTCCGCGGGCGTCGACGGCTGGCACACGATGGTATCGCGGACGGGCACGAGTACGACCCGATGGAACTCGTCCGTTCGCCCGGCGCAGATCCACGCCGTTCCCGTCCAGAAACGCCCCGATATACCCAGTGGATCGACGGGGATTGAGACGCAGTTGGCTATCGAAGAGGCGTGGGGCGACGAGCAGGCCGGCCCCACACTCCGGAACGCGATCGACATCACGCCTGTCGACCGGTATCTGAACGCCACGTCGGTCGCGGTACGATCGGAGACACTGTCGGACACTGCGCCCGATGAGGTGACGATCCACGGGATCGTTCATGGGCAGTCTCAGACGATCTCGCTCGATGACCGTGGTACCGTTCGCGAAACGACTCTCGAGCTGACGGTTCTCGAAGCGAACTCGTCGGGCGCCGTCGTCGAAGCGACCGTCACGGAGACGACGACCGGCGACCCGGTTACGACCGGCCGCGTTGAGGTAGGCAATCAGTCGGCCCCGGTGAACGCCAGCGGTATGGCCGTCCTCGAACTCGCGGAGCGGCCGTCCTTGCTCGTCGATGGCCGGTACGTTCCAGCGGACTGGTGGCGAACGGACCGCTTGTACGCCGAAGCGGAAGATCGGGCGAAGATTCCGCCGAAGTATCCCGACTTCCAGAAGTTGGTGGAGTTGGTTCTCGTGACGCTGCTGTGGTTCCTTCCGGTCGCCATGGTCGTCTACGGGTTCGACTACCTCACCGGCGGTGCAGCGCTCGGACTTCGAAACCAACAATGACAGAAGACACTTACACGGACGACAGTCGAATCGCTCGCCGATCAGTCCTTGCCGGCCTCGGTGTCAGCACAGCTGCCCTCGCTGGCTGTACGTCGGGATCGGATCCCTCAACTAACAACACGGACGGAAACGGGATCAGTGCCGACGGGAGCGACGTCTTCGCTTCCGTCGAGATCGACGAGGGACGCCTCGAGATCGAAGTCGCCACCGATACTCCGGTCGAGTTCGTCAATCTCGTCGGTCCGGACGGAGAGCTGTTCGATCAACAGCGTCTCGAAGGCGGTGCGACGCAGACATCGTTCAACATCCTCGATCGGTCTGACGACCTCCGTAGCGGCGAGTACGACCTCGTGGCCCTCGACGGCGACGAGCAACTCGGGACGACGACGATCACGCTCGAGGCGGCGTGTACGATCACGGACGTGCTGTGGGCGGCAGCGAATCCCGACATGGACTGGGACAAGAGTTCGCCCAACTGGGAAACGTATGCGGCCGTCGTCATCGAGAACCGGGGAACGATTCCAGCGGTACTCACCGAACTGCGGTGGGCAGGGGCGCCAGTCGCCCGACTCCTATCCAAGGACTCCCAGTCGTATTACCACGAGACACGCCTGCCGCCGGGAGAGACGACCGTCTATTCTAACGGACCTATCTACTCGACAACTGGCGCAGTCCACTCGTTGGATTGTGACTCCCTCGAGGTGGAACCGATGACTGTCACTGCCGTCGTCACCGTCGGATCCGATCCGTCGTACACGCAGCAAATCGAGTACGGAGGTGACCAGTGCAAGATATCCCTCGTAGAAGGTGGCACCAGTGAGGGTGCATCTAACGGGAGTGAGAACTGAATGGGATGGCTCCAAAACGAAGTCGAGAACGCGATCGAGAACGTCATTGAGGATTTCGCTAATGCGCTCCTCGATCTGGTGAATAACATCTATGAAGCGATCTTAGGACCGATCGTCGGTGTTCCGACTCCGAAATCTGACTCCGGATATATGGTCGTCGGGACGCCGGACAACGCTCCGTGGGGAAGTCTGTATCAAGACGTATACCTACCGTATATCATGCCGCTGGCGATCATGATTTCGGTAATCGCCTTCGCATTTGTCGGTCTTCGAGCTAGTTCGATGAGCGAGTATCGCCGAAAACAGCTCCTGCGTCGGATCGGTCTCGTCTTTATGGGAACGTTCGTCTGGTTTCCGCTGGTATCGATCCCGCTGCAGTTCATCGATGCAGTGGGAGTGACGATCGCTCCGACCGAGGACATGTCGGCAGGTCTCGGCGGCCTCATTCAGTCTTCTCTCGGCGGCACGTTCGCTATTCTCGCCATGGTCGTTATATCGAACTTCTTCCTGGTCATCGCAGGATTCGTCGTCGCTCTTCGTTGGATAGCTCTGTGTGTATTGACGCCGGTCATGCCGCTACTAGGCGTACTCTGGTCGATGGATGCGTGGCCGTTCAGCCCGGCAGCGAATTTGGCACGGCAGGCGTCAGGGGTCTATCCTGGCTTAGTGCTTGCCGGGATTCCGCCGGCGATCATCTTCCGGATCGGATGGGAAGTCGGCGGACTCGAGACCTCAGTGAAAGGTCTCTTTTCGTTATTCATCGGACTGGCCCTGATTCCCGCTGCGATCATCACGATGATCATGACGGTCTACTGGAGCAGTCCGGCAGTGCGGACCATCGCCCAGAAGGGCGTTTCGGCGACGAATCCCGCAGCGGTCGCGTCCGGAGCCGCGAAAGCGAAATATACCTCCGGGAAGGCCGTTCGCGGTGCCCGAAACGTGCATCGCGGATACGCGACCGGTCAGGTCGGTGCAGTGACGAAGAGTGGTCAGACGACGCTCGGCGGTGGCGACTCGAAAGCGTACAAACTCGGCGCTTCTGCCCGGTCGACGAAGTCTCACGCAGGAAAGTACAACACGGTACGGAAGTCGGAATCAGGTCGAATACGCGATCAGGCCAAGGACGACGTCCGCAAGGCGTCCTCACGAGCGAAACGCGGGTTCAAAAATACCAAGCGAAAGGTCTCGCGGTGGTGATCCTCCATGAGTTCGAACACGGCAGACGGCGAGTACAGCGCGCGAAAGATCCATCAGTCGCTGGGCGGAACAACGGCGTTCTTCCGCGGGTATACGATCGGCGAACTCATGCTGTTCCTCGCGGTTGCGTTCGTCACTGTCGTCGCGGCGACGTTCGTTCCAGCGACGCTGACGATTCCGGTACTGGGTTTCGGGATCATGCTCACCACGCTGCTGTTCTTGCTCCACAAGGTCAAGCCCGGATACCTCTGGCTCACGGAGTGGCTCGCCGCTCGTCTCGCATGGGCAGTCAAGAACAAGGAGTATACGCATGCCGATGAGGATTCCAGCGAGGTTCGCTATCTGACCCGTTTACAGCGAGTGTATCCCCACGCTGTCGAACGCACGGACGGTGCGCTCGTCGGCGCGATGAAAGTCGAGCCCGCGAACATGGCCCTCGAGGACGACGACGCGTGGGCGAAGGCCGTCCAGTCGCTCTCGGAGTTCGCGAATTCGACAATCGACTTCCCGGTGAAGATCTACGTCACCAGTCGAGAGGTCGACGAGGACGAGGTCGTCAGGGCTCATCGGGATCGGCTTGGCGATGCTGACGTTCGGTCACGGCCGGTCTTGAAGCGCCTGCTCGAGGCGTACGTCGATGCGAACACGACCGAGAACGGGGACATCGACTCCGAGTCGACGACGATCCGCGAGTATTATCTCGTGACTGCGGTGAACGACGACGATATCGAGCAGTTCGACGAGACCGGCGATAGCGTTCTCGCCTATCTCGCTACCGTTCCGGTTCTCGGTCGCTTCTTCGAGCGATTCCGATCGGACGAGCTGACCGAATCCGAACGGGACCGCCTCAAGGAAGAACAGCTGGAAGCACGACTCACACAGCTCCGGCGAGGGAGCTCGTCGCTCTATCGCTGTTCCGTCAGCCCCGTCGACGCGTACGATCTCGCCCGGCTCACGAAGGAGTACTGGACCTGCCAATCGGAAACGTACGCCGATATTACGAACGCGCTGGGTACGTTTCCGGTTGTTTCTCACGGGATTAGCGACGGCGTCCCGGCGACACCGGATCCCGACGACGTCCTCGATGCCATGCCCGATGAAGACGGGACGGCGGAATCGGTTTCGAGCAACAGTGCCCCGACCGACTCCGATGCGGACGTTGCCGACGATCCATCGGTCCCGTCCGCCGATCAACTGCCGGATACGTCGACGATGCACCAGTCGATTATCGCGCCGTCGACGGTCGACTGGGAGACGACGTACGCCGTAATCAACGACGAGACCTACGTCCGCACGTTCTGGATCGAACAGTTCCCCGAGGAGCCGTCGGACGGCCTCCTCGAGCGACTGCTTCTCGAGGCCGACCTCCAGACGGACATCAGCATCCACCTCGATCCGTTCGACAGTCAGTCGGCTCAGGATATGATGGCGGACTGGATCTCGGATCTGAAGATCAATCAGCACGACTCGAACAGCCTCAAATCCGAGGATCTGCAGGACGACATCGACCAGGCGAAGTACATGCGGTCGCTCGTCCGAGCGAACAAAGCGTCGTTCTACCGCGCCGGCGTGTTCATTCGCCTCGCCGCAGAGAGCGAGCAATCGCTCGACAATCAGACGACGCGCCTGCGGTCGATCGTCAAGGACGCACCGGCGAACTGTACGCTCAAGGTCGCGAGCCGGTGGCAGGAACGCGGCCTCGCGACGGTGTCGCCGCTCGGAGCGAACGAACTCGGTCGAGACCGAATGTCGACGCTGACGAACCAGGCGATCGGGGCGATGTTCCCCTTCTCGTCGAACTACCTGATGATGGACGGGGGCATCGAGTACGGCTATCACGGCCACAACGGGTCGCCCGTCCGAATCAACCCGTGGGACCTCGAGACGGGACACAGCGAACTCGTCGTCGGCATGCCAGGCGCCGGGAAGACGTTCGGCAGTATCATGCGTCACCTCCGGATGATGAAGCGTCGCAACGACACGATGCTCGTCATCGTCGATCCGGTCGGCGGCTTCCGCGGCATCGCGGACGCCCTGAACGCGAAAACGATCACCGTCGGTGGCGAGACGAAGCTGAACCCACTCGAGATCCGAGAGACTCCGCAACACGTCCTCGACTCTACCGACGATATCTCGCCCCTGTCGGCGAAGAAAGACGAGGTCTACGCCGTCCTCGAGAACTTCCTCGACGCTCGCGATATCGATCTCGGCGCCGAGACCGGCGTCCTCTCGTACGTCATCGACGAGGCCTATCGACAAGCGGGGGTCGTCGCGGACGACGTCTCGACGCACACGTCGGCGAACTCGCCGACGATGCAGGACGTCCATCGGATCCTCTGTGATATCGCCGAAAATCCGAGCGATCACAACATTGCGGCGTCCGAATCCGCCCGCGAACGCGCCGCCCGGTACGCCGACGAACTCGCGATTGCGTTCCAGCCGTTCCGCGAGGGCGGGGCGTACGAGAACCTCTCGTATCGCTCGGAAATCGATATCCTCGAGGGCGACAACAAGGTCGTCTACATCGACCTCGGCCGGATCGAGGGCAGTGCATCGGGGATCGATCGGCAGACGTTCCTGATGCAACTGCTCCTCTCGACGATCTACCAGCAGGCAAAAAATGCCGAGCGAAACGTCGAACTCGCGATCGACGAAGCCCACTACCTCTTCGAGGATCAGGCGAACCTCGATTTCCTCGAGACGGCGTTTCGCCACCAGCGTCACGCCGGGCTCCGAATGGTGTTGCTCTCGCAGACGGCCCAAGAGTTCTACGAGACCGAACAGGCAGAGAAGATCATCGGAATGTGTCCGATCAAGGTTTTCCATAAGCTTCCGGATCTTGACGATCGGACCGCCGACAAAATCGGTCTGACCGAAGAACAGCGTCGATACGTCAGACGTGCTGACGCCGGAAAGGAGGACCTCGGGTACAGTCAGTCGCTCGTCCGTGTCGAAGAACACGGGACGTACCCGCTCCACGTCGTTGCCGACGACTTCGAACAACGGATCATCGATTACGGTCCCGACGATCGAACCTTCATCGAGCAGGCGATCAGCGACGACTCGGCGGAACTGCTCGCCTTCGAGGATCTCATCGATACCGAGACGCGGCGCAACGCTCTCACGACGCAACTCGATCTCACCGCTGACGAGGCCGATCGCTTCCTCGAGGCGGACCTCACGACCGAAGAGATCATCGAAGCCGTCGTGGAGTATCGGCTTGGTCCGGACGCTGATGAGCCCCGTGCTCGAGCCGACGGCGGCGATTCGGCCCCCGACAGTGATGCGACTACTGCGGAGACAGGAGGGCGGGACCGTGTCTAAGCTCGAGCGCCTGAAGGAGGCCGTGTATCCGTCGCCGCGGTACGAAGCGACGCAACTCGATTTCGGTGAAACCGACGCGTTCGTCCAACGGCAAGCCGACACTCCGGGGACGTTGCTCCGGATCCGTCCCTTCAAAGAGAACGAGGGGATCGTCGACGGCGCCGGCGTCCTCCAGTCGGTCCACGACGTGACGACCGATTTCCGCGGCAAGAACACGAGCGACCACCACTCGTTCGAGGTCTGGTTCGACCGGGGAAAGATCACGTTCTACATGCACGCCGCCACGGAGGCGGCCGCCGACAAGTTCAGGCGACGCGTCGGAAACAACTACGCCAACAGCGAGGTCTTCCGCGTCGAGAACGGCCCCGCATTCCCGCGCATCGAGGCCGACGAGTACGTCGCCGGCGCGTGGCTCGAGATGGAGAAGATCCCCTACTATCCGATCCGCCACCACAACAGCGAGGGCTTCGAGACCGATCCCTACGGCGAGATCACGAGCGAGATGTTGTCCCTCGAGGAGAGTACGGTCGTCACGCAGGTCGTCTTCCGGCCCGCGAAGCAGTCGTGGACCGACGGCGATCGGTTCAAACACAATAGCATTGACGAGCTCGCCCACGCCCTTCGGAAGGGGACGTCCGTCGGGTGGCTCAACCCCCGTACGAGACCGGCCAGCGCGAAGGACAAGGAGGCCGCGACGACGATCGAACAGCAACGGGGGAAGCAGGCGTTTCACGTCAACATCCGCGTTCTCGCCGCGTCGTCGGTGCGGGATGAAGCCGAAGCTCGAGCTCGTGGCGTGGCCGGGATGTTCAGGAAATACTATAATGCGATCACTGAGCAGGGACTCGACGACACGCCGGTCTGGCATCGCAAGGAGCGAAAGCGAGCGAAGCAACTCCGGCGATTCCTCCAGCGGATGAGTGACCGCGAGTGGGTCGATCGCCACATGATCATGACCGTCGACGAGCTCGCCGGCGTGGCCCACATTCCGAACTTGGAAATCGAGACGCCGAAGATCGATTGGCGGTACACCCAGCGTGGTGATCGGATCCCGGCGGATAGCGTCCGGTACGAGTCGGATTCGGTGTCAGAAGATGGACAGACGCCCGCTAGCCCGGACGAACCGACGGCCAGCTTCGAGGAGGGTACTCGAGACTGGGAGGGATCCGATGGTCTTTGATCGTCTCTTCGGAGGTGACGAGGCGACTGCCAGTGAGGAACGGAGCGGCGAGGGAGCGGCGGCAGACGATGCATCCGATCAGTCGCTACCCGTTCTTGCCTCCGACGGCCGTGAACGAATCGATCACGAGGCCGTCTCCGGGACGGGTTCTGCGCGACAGATGGATACCGATCGGCGATACGATATCGTCGACCGCAATACGACCCGTATCGGGGGGAAGCCCATCATCACGGAGACCGTCGACGAGGGAACGGTCGCGGGACCGTTCGTCCGGGAGATGTTCGAAGCCGGCCGCCACGACGCACCGTCCCCGCTCTGGGTCGGCTATACCGAGGACCCCCAGACGGGGTTTCGAGAGGCGCCGCTTCGGTTCGAGTCTCTCTTCCGGCACACCTGGATCGCCGGGACGACCGGCTACGGGAAAACGACCGAACTCCTGAACATGATGGTCCAGTGGGCCTACGCCGGCTACGGCTTCACCTACTTCGATCCCAAGGGCCGTGACTCTCGAGAGTTGCTCCGGATGCTCCCCGACAATCGCCTCGAGGACGTCGTCTGGATCGAACCCGGATCGACGACACACGAGAAGACGGTCGGACTGAACTTCCTCGAGGTGCCCGAGTGTGAGACGACCGAGGACTTCGAGAACGAGGTCGAAAACCGCGTCGAGAACCTGAAGGCGGTGTTCGACACGTCCGATTACTGGGGCATCAACATGGAGGCGATCACCGAATCGATGGCCCGGGCGATGATGAAGTCGGAGCAGCCGTTCTCGATCATCGATATGTACTTCACGATGCTCAACGCTGAGCGACGCGAGGAGTTCGCAGTCGATGTCGAGGATCCCTATATCAGGGAATTTTGTCTCGAGATCGCCGACATGGAGGAGGAGACGGTCCGTCCGCTGCTGAAACGGATCAAGTCGTGGGTAGAGAATTCGGTGATCCGCCGGATCATCGCCCATCGAGAGAGTACGATCGACTTCCGTGAGATCATCGACAACGACCGCATCGTCATCGTTCGGACGCCGGTCGAGAACACGGACATCAAGAAGATGGTGACGCTCGGCGTGATGCGAAACCTCTGGTCGGCGATTCAGCGGCGATCGTACGAGCTGGATACGACGCCGGATCCCTACTTCGTCCTCTGTGACGAGTTCGACGACATCGCGAGCGAGAACCTCGATATCGAATCGATGCTCGCCCGTGCTCGGTCGATGCGTCTCTCCGTGACCCTCGCCTCGCAATATCCCTCGCAGTTCGATGAGGAGACGCTGAAGGCGATGCAGAACAACTGTGATAACCTCCTTGCGTTCTCGGTCAACGACAGCGACGACGCCGAGTTACTGATGAAACGCTTCCGTGACTACACGGCCGAGGACCTCATCACGACCGACCAGTTCAAAGTGTGGACGCGGATTCCGCTCTCGGGCGGTCGCTACTCCGAGCCCGTCCTGGTTCGGACGTTTCCGCCGTATCCGCCGCTTCGGGGATCGGACGACGTCGATACCATTATCGAGCAGAGCCTCGAGCGCTACGGAACGGATCCGTTGACCGACGGCGAAATCCTCCGTAATCTCGTCTACCGCGAGTACAACGAGGCGGCCAGCCCTGCCGAGTTGACTGTCGATCGCGTGATGGCCGAGGCGATCCGCGCCGTCCAAACTCGAGCCGACGTTCGCGATCGGAACGGCTGGGTCAGCGTTACCGACGTCGACGAGGAAGTAGTTGCACGGCTCGAGGATGCCGAGTCGGAGGTCGACGGTTCGGTGTCACGCGACGAGTTCCCCGATGTCCGCCAGGAGTCGCCGCTGGTCGACGTCGATATCGACGTCCACGACGATACCGTCGTCGTCCGGTTGACCGATGAGGGGGAAGCGGTCGCCGAACCAGAGACGGGTGCTGTCAGCGCGGCCGGTAACTCCGATCACGACGACCTCTTGTTCGAACTCGAGGAGGCGCTCACGCGACTCGACTTTCGCGTCGATATCCTCGAACAGGACGGGAGCGACAAACCGGACGGAACGGCTACTCATCCCGAGTTCGACGCCGTGTTCGCGCTTGAAGCCGAAACGACGACTCCGAACCGGCCGGCGAAGGTCCTGCGAAATCTCAAGCGGGCCCAGGAGACCGACCGGATTCCGATGTTCGTCGTCCGTCCCGGCGAGGACGACCTGACCAGCGTCGCGACGCGAGTCGAGAACATTCTCGAGCAGCCGATACGAGAGCTGGTCGACGGGACCGAGCAGTTCTACAATACGGACGATCTCCTCACGTTCGGCGGTGGAGCGGTCTCCCGTGGCGGTGTCACGGCCGTCCGACCGGCGACCGATTCGCAGCGGACCGTCTGGCAGCGTCTCGACGAAGAGTGGTCGCTCTCGGACGGCGAGACGGAATTCACACGAATGCCTGCGACAGACGGGTTTTCGAAGGACACGGTACCCGCCTACTACAGCTATGATCGAGAGACGGGCCAGTACACGGTGTACGACCGCGGTGAGACACACGTGTACGACACGTCCGATGCGTTCGAAGCCGAGTGGACGACGATCAAACGCCCCTTCGTTCCGACATCCGAGCTTCCCCGTCCGGACTTCGATCGGGACAGCTACGCCATCGTCGTTCTCCCGACAGACGGGGTCGCCCGCCTCTATCGCGATGGGAAGACGGCCACGCTGTCAGACGCTCTCGAGGCGCTGACTGGGCAACCGACAGCCTCTACTGAAGAGCCTGACACCGGAACTCGATCGAGTCGTGAACAGGGATCCGATGACTCCAGTGAGGCCCAACCAGATCCGGAGGGTGATGGTGTCGCCGTCTTCGCCGAGCGCTATCTCCGTTCGGATCCCGATGGTGCCATCCCGAAGGACGAGTTGTATCAGGCGTATTCGAAGTGGGTCGCCAGACACGATCTCGACGGAACCAACAACGTCTGGTTCGCGCGGAAGCTCGGCGATCACCTCGAGGTCGGAACCGAGCGGCGACGAATCGATGGCGAACGTACCAACTTCTATACTGGTATTGCGCTCACAGAGGAGGGCGAACGGCTCCGCGAAACGGGGGATGAATCGACTGAATGAGTGCTACTTACACTGCCCCGGACAAGCAAGCGGTCAGGGTAGAGTTGAATCGGTATTTCCGAGTCTTGGGACTCATACCGGCCTGTAGAGCCGCTTCTACCTGCTCCGTCCGGGGTAACTCGGGCTCTGGCAGCTGTCCTCCCTTGAGCGTCCACGGTAACAATCAGTGGACAGCGGCGGTGTCCAGGGGAATCGAGGGCCGAAATCCAACTAGTATAGAGCGGGTTTCGCCCTCGGAAAGAGGATGCTCGAGGCGTGGTAGTGAAGGTGTTTCTATCGGACCGGCAGGAGAGAGCGGACGGTCCAGTAAGAGGGCCTCACAGAGGATTGACTTCCAATGACAGAAAATCAGACAGATTCGGTCGAGACGGACGGTATTCCAGCGGCGCTGCGAGAACGCGAACAGTGGATCTGTTGGCGGAGACAGGACCGGGACGGGAAAGCGACGAAGGTGCCGATCGTCCCCGGCACTGGCGACTACGCGTCGGCGACCGATCCGGCGACGTGGCGATCGTTCGAGGACGCGCTCGAGTACGCCGACAGTGACGATGCAGCTGGCATCGGATTCGTGTTTACTGAGGGAGATCCGTTCGTCGGCGTCGACCTCGATGACTGTCGCGATCCGGAAACGGGGTCACCGAGCGATACTGCTCGAGAAATCATCGTCGACCTCGAGTCGTTCACGGAGGTGTCGCCGTCGGGAACGGGATACCATGTCATCGTTCGGGGATCGATCCCCGGCGATCGAAGTAGGCGTGGCTCGGTCGAGATGTACGAGACGGTACGGTTCTTCACTGTGACTGGCGACCACGTCGACGCGACGCCAGCTCGAGTCAGTGAAGGATCCAGTGCGCTCGAGAGAGTATATTACGACTATATCGCTGAGATGGAGTCTCGTGACGAAACTGAGGCGGAGACACAGCCGGCTGATGAATCCAGTGTCACTGCGGAGAGTACTCAGGAGGTCACACTCGCGGACGAGGAACTCCTCGAGCGGGCACGGAACGCATCGAACGGTGAGAAGTTCGACCGGTTGTGGCGTGGCTCGACCGCTGGCTACGAGAGTCAGTCAGAAGCGGACATGGCGCTGTGTTGCTTGTTGGCGTTCTGGACGGGCGGTGACAGCGCTCGAGTCGATCAACTCTTCCGGCAGTCGGGACTGATGAGAGACAAGTGGGACGAAGTCCATTATAACGATGGCTCGACGTACGGCGAGAAGACGGTCGAGCGGGCAATCGCGAGTACGAACGACGTCTATAGTCCGTCGAAGGACGGGGAGACAGGCGCTGCAGGAGCGCAGCGATCGAAGCCGACAGCTGCACAGGATACCAGCCGGGATGAACCCATATCGACGACTGAGCGGACTGTGGGCGGCACTGATAGCACACGAGCGGCCTATTTGTCTGAGAAGAACGAAATCTTGAGCGAGCGGGTGTCTGACCTCGAGGCGACGATCGAGGAGAAAGACGAACGTATTGCGGACCTCGAGGCGACTAATGAAGTGCTTCGAGAGCGCCTCAGTGACTGTCAGGAGGCACTCGAGCGTTGTAATCAGTCTTCGAACCCCGGGATGGATGAGGCAGGTGCTGCTGGCAGGGACTCAATCTGGGAGCGTGCACGGCGGTTCGTCGGGGATGACAACTGAGATCCGTTCCGCCACCGGAGATTATGGACGATCTCGAGCTATCGAAACCGACGACTTACGAGTACGTCAATCACCTCGTCGACCTCGGTCTCATCGATCGAGATGACCCGACACGTCCGCAGTAATTGGCGGCCGAGCCGATCATCATCGTCGAGCAGTACGTCCCCATCGTCATCATGCCGACGGTCCTGCACGCACTCCAAGAAGTTGACGAGATAGGTGGTGCCCCAACAGAGTCAGAGTCACCCGAATGAGGACATTGGATGTGCCGGGAGGTTTTCATCGACAGTTTGTAGTACATCGGGACCATAGTACAACATAATATGCCGAGTAGTACTCGAGACCCAGAGGTCGTACGCGTCTCGCAGAAGGGGCAGGCAACGATCCCAAAGACGCTCCGAGAGAAGTTCGGGATCGACACCCCCGGCGAGGTGTTCATTTACGAGGAAGACGAGCGGATCATCGTCGAACCGGTCCCGTCACTCGAAGAGTTAGGTGGGATTCATGCCGACACCGACCGTAACCGCGGCGACGTGCTCGAGCGGGTTCGCGAACTGAAACACGAGGAACGGCAGCGTGAAGAGGCCCGTGCTGACCGACTCCGACCGGCTGACTCGGTGGATGAATGAGCGACCGGTACGTCTTTGACACCGAAGCACTCATCGCATATCTCTACGATGAGCCAGGTCGGAGCGTCGTCGAAGAGTCTCTTCGAGACGTTCGTGACGGGAGTGTCGAAGGGCTGTTGGCAGAGACCAACGCTGGAGAAGTACTCTATCTCGTTGCACGCTTCGAAGGAGTCGACGACAAACCTACGACAAACTCACTTCGGACTGCCGATCGTGATCTCCGTGCGCTTGAGCGGTGGGGTATTCAAATCGAACGAGCTGACTGGCGACTTGCCGCCGAGGTGAAGGCGGATGGTCACATTTCGTTCGCGGACGCTCATGGCGTTGCACTCGCCCAGGAGACGGATGCGACACTCATTGCCGGGGCTGATGATGACTTCGAGACCCTTCCGATCGACGTCGACGTAGTCCGATTTCGTGAGGATGGTGTCTAGATCAGTTGATTGGAAACCCCTTCGATGTGATCAGCTTTTCGGCTACTCGCCGTGTGAAACTGTCTTCAGTGTTCTTTCGATGATCACTCTAGGTTCGAGTTCCGCCGGATCCAGAGGGTGGAGAAAGCGATCGCCGTTTTCCCCACTTAATACGCGAGCCCTGACTGTCTCCTCGGAACCTCGAGTTTCACGTCGGTCGCATCGAGTCGAGCGAGGAGTTCCACCTCGAGCGACTGTTCTTCGAGTGATCCCGTTTCTGCAGGAAGTGCCACCGTGTCAGATGCTACACCATCGGAGTCTGTCGACGGTATCCGAATCTGCCGCAGTCCGTGCAAACGTCTCCTCGAGGGCGTCGAGGGTGACCGTTTCGCGCCAGGTGACTGTTGGGACACATCGTCACCCCGCATCTGGGAGAGTGACGTGGAGATCAGCACCGACTTCGTAAAAATACCCCCGCTCGAGGAGTCGTGTAATGGCATGCTTCGCATCCGCTGGCTCGAGCGCCAATTGATTAGATGTACAGAGGATATCGACTGCTCGGTCTCGGTCGATCGATGGAGTCTGGCCATTGGTGTCCGCGGTATTTGAATCCAGTATTTCAGCAGAAAGGACGGCGTATGCCTCAGTGATCCACTCCGGAAGCGGGGGACGAGGGTCGTCGGCCAAGTGCATCTATCACTTCACCTGCACACCTGATTATCAACACGATCTCGCTTAACTGTACTCCCCAGTGGTGATCCTGTGAACCTCACGGTGCGACGTTCTGAGGTTTGATAGTTCTAAATGACAATATAATATATGGCAGGGGTCAACAGGACAGAGTAGACGCTTTGTGAGTTTCTCCAACTGAGTTGTAACGAGAAGTGCTTTACGTGGACGTACATCCATGTATGGAGATGATAACAAATAACAAAACAGCTGAATTGCCACGACATGGATGATCTCACAGGGTTCCAGCGAGACCTGCTATACGTGATCGCTGGTGCTGACCAACCATCCGGTCAGGACGTAAAGGTAGAAATCGAGCAGTACTACAGTAATGAAATTAATCATGGCCGGCTGTATCCGAACCTTGACACTGTCGTCAATAAAGATCTCGTGGAAAAAGGAGAACTTGATAGGAGAACGAACTATTACGCAATCACGGAAGACGGCGAAGAAGCCATTGAGGAACGACGAGAATGGGAATCACAATATATAGAGTAACACGGTATCCGATTGAGTGAGGCGGACCAGACAATATCGGAGATGGTCTCTGTGATGTATTAGCGTCGATTCGATCTACAGTCGATGCCCTCTCGGCCAGCGTCTTCGATGGTCATCATCGACGACACGATGGCTTGGACTCTGGTCAGAGGGCGCGTTGACGCCGATCTTGTCACCCCCGTTCTCGAGCGTTGAAAGCTCGGCATGATGGTTGTGGAACGCCCGGCCGCCAAGTCGGTGCCGATCGGTAGCTTTCGCGAGGTTCTGGTACTGGTCGTACAGGGTCTGCTTTACAACAGGATACCGTCGGGGTCGGCAACCGTAACTAACGCCGCACTGCAAGCCCTCCGAGAACGATTGAAGCGGAGGGGCCCAGAGCTGACTGTCCTGATCGTCTATCCTAATTCAGTCTGTTGGCAGTATCTTTATATCCTGATAAAATACAGTCCCGATATGTTCGATCTCACGGCGTTCCAGCGCGATCTCTTGTACGTAATCGCCAGTAAAGACGAGCCACACGGCCTCGCAATCAAGGAGGAACTCGAGGACTACTACGAGAAGGAGATCCATCACGGACGGTTGTACCCGAATCTTGACACCGTAGTCGACAAAGGGCTCGTCGAGAAGGGCAAGGCCGATCGCCGGACGAATTACTACACACTCACCGCTCGTGGTCGCCGCGAACTCGAGGCACGTCGGGAGTGGGAAAATCAGTACGTCGACGAGTTGCTTTCGGAATAACGAGTGAACGACACAGTCTCATCGGCTCTTGCAAACCGCGACCAGACTAACCTGTACGGCACGGTCTGTTTGTCGGCGCTGTGAGGCGTGCAGCGCGACAGCGTGCACAGCGTGATTCACTATGGATGATTCCGATCCTCGCGACGACACGAGTGCCGACTACGAACAATTCGAGGCCGAACTTCTCGCCCAGGACCGCGACGCCGCCGGGGTCGACACGGCGGACGTCGACGACGTGCTGGCCCAGGATCTGGTCAACGAACTCGTCGACGCGGATATCGTCACACCGGTTCCCGAAGACCGTGTCCTCGTTCACGAGCCGAGCAGCGCTGCGTTCGATTCAGCCACGCAGCTGGCCGTCTTCCACCGTGGCTGGACGGCCGGTCGTGACGCCGACGCGGAGGTTGAGTGATGCAGTAGACGCTCACTAGCTGTGCCTTCTGCGACGCCCCGCCCGGCACCGAGACTGGCGAGGCCCGTACTTGGGGACAGGACGAGCGGGTCACCCACCCGATCTGCGTCGACTGTGCCATCCAGACGGAGCCGGGTCCCGACGAGCACGATCACGTCGCCTGTGACGGCTGTGGACTGGTCGTCGACACGCTCGCGGCGCTCACGCGATTCCGGGTCGAACTGGGGCATCTGGAAGGCCCGTTGCAGTTGTGCGCCCGCTGTAGTCCGGGCGGGCTCGCGACGTACTGGACGCGCGATCTCAAGGAACATCTTCTTGCGACACTAACAGAGTGAATGATCAGTGTCAGACGGGCCCTTAGTTGTGGTTACATACTCCAGTAACAAATAGCCAAACAGCTATTTATCCACGGTACCAACATCAATTCATGTCGAGCGGCACCATCGATATCGAGGAGTTCGAGAATGCCGACGACGACGAATTCGAGGATCGAAACGACACCGAGCGAATCGTGCGATTTCTCGACGAGAACAACGACCGAGCATGGAAGGCGGCGACGATTGCCGACCAACTCGAACTGAATACCGATGCCGTCAGTGCGATCCTCTCGCGACTAAAGGAACGGGGTCTTGTGCGCCACAAGCGCCCGTACTGGGCAATTACAGATGACGAGGATCAGCTCCAAGCCGCTTACCGTCTTCACCAGCACCATCAGACTGCAGACGAGCAGTACGGCGAGGAGGATCTTGAGGAGTTGAAAACTGACGACATGGAGGAAGTGCGGTGACGGCGTTCGATGAGCTGAAACGCGGCGACATTATCTGGGGAACCGATCCGCTCTCAGACAAAGGTCGGCCACTACTCGTTTTGGGAACACCACAGTTTCCGAGCCACGGCGTACAACTCATCACCGTCCTGATCTCCACGAAAGCATATCACGAAGAATCACTCACACTCCACGACGACGACTACGAAGGCGAGCCACTCGGCGAACGAAGCCATGTTCTTCCGTGGTCGCTTGCGACCATCAACAGCTCGACAGAGGTAGAATATCATATGACCTCTCTCGCTGACGAGCGCACCGACGACGTGGTCACACAGATAAGTAGCTATATCTCCTCCTGAGCGAACGGTACTGCCGTCAACAACGACATCGGGCGACCGAAGCACGATAACGGAGCGGTAACACGAATTCGTGCTAATAGGGCAACTAAGCACCCACCTGATCAGTGTCGACTTCGCTATCCAGATGCGGCCAGATCTCAACGAGCGGACTACCACGACTGCGACGGTTGTGGTCTCGTCGTCGATGTGATTGTAGTGCTGACGTGGTTCCGCGTGGGATCTGGTCACCTCGAGGGGCCACTCTAGCTCTGCGCCCGCTGTACCCTCAATACCTAGCCGCCTACTGGACGTGCAATCTCAAGGAGCATCTCGTCGCGACGCCGGCGGAGTAACCCAACCACACTTTACTGATTTATTGTAAACTGTAATCAAGAACGACCCGTGTCACGCGTCTCAAACCGCGCGGACGGCGACATCGTCCGCGACTTCCTCTCGGTCGTGGACCTCCTCGAGAAGCCACAGCTCGCCCAGCTATACATGTATCTCGCTCGGGCAGGCGAGGCGACCGTCCAGGATGTGATGGACAACCTCGACCCCGCTCAGGGGACGGCCTACAGCTACGTCAATCGGCTCGGCGACGCTGTCGACGACGAGGACTGATATCTACGGTTGAGAACCGGTTAACGGGTGGCGTGAGAAAGTCGGGTACGTGACTGACGATCTCGCGTATCCCTCTGTCGAACTTATTCTGGATCTCCACGAACAGATCGTGGCAGAAGGCGACACCACGGAACCGGGAGTTCGGTCAGAAGATGCGATTGCCTCCGCCTTGCAGTATATCTCGGAGGGGGTTCTTCGGGGAGGTGCCCAAGACGATCCATGCTAAAGGGGTCCATCTGATGCGACTGCTCGTTGCAGAGCATCCATTCGTCGACGGGAACAAATGAACAGCGCTCCGAACGGTGGTCGTTTTCTATATGCTGAACGGGTACACGTTCGACTACGGTGATGAAATTCGGGCCCTCTTGCACCGCTTCGCAACCGACGAAGCCGCGGTCGACACAGATACTGCAGTTATCTACTTCCGGGCCTGTGCTCGTCGCAGCTGATAAAAGGTTACACACAGTATGCCCAACAGAACAATGGCGTCTGGCACCGATTCCTTGACGGCGGTCGACGACGAGGTCCGCCAGCTGTACGAGCGGTATCAGGCAGCCGAGAGTGACGCCGAGCGTCACGAAATTGCCCTCGAGATGGGGAAGCTCGACGGACGCCATCACGCGGAGATCTACGCAGCGCTCGAAGACGAGTAAAGGGGGCTTCTTCTAGCGGTCCGTGTGTAGTTCGTTCGAAACTGACGAGTAGCAAGTGTTCGACCCCAGATCGTCGTCAGAGCCGTCTGGTCGTTCTTCCGGTTGCAACTTTTGACAACTGGACTGACGACGGATACTCAATTCTATGGAACAGCAACTGGACCGCGGTCATCAGGACCCCATTCCTGTACTCCCTCGGCCGTTTGACGATTCGCACCGCACGAAACGCCGTCTCGGTATGCCTCTGTCTGTACACCTACTGCGTTGAATAGTCACGAGTCATTGTTAACCAACATCTGGGCGGAATCCGTTCAGTTTGTTGGTTAAGACTATACTGTTTCGGAATGCACGAGTTACCCGCATAACGGCTGTCGTGTGAACAACAACATGTCAACAGCCCCGGATCTCAGAAAACAGGCTTAACAGCGTATATTTCGCCCGATAGGGCCAGATCTTGTTCACACAAATATCGCCGTTTCGTGTGTACATTCCGGAAATCGCCAGTGATGACGTGAAACCGGAGGGGGTTGGATTGAAACAGTGATTTTCCATCTTCTATTCACTCAGTGGTTGGCTGAACGCCCCGATAACTATGTGTGCGAACTTAACGCCGATACTTCTACCACCTACCGGAGATGTTGACGGAGTTGTGTTGAGGACACAGCACGTATACAGGTTCCAGAACTGGAATTTGGAAGCTAATGCAGTGGTAAGTACAGAACGGGACTGGTGTCAATACCCCCTCCAGCAGGCGGGAAAGGAATCGATCTAGATCGGTAGCTTGCTTGGCCTTGAACTGCGTTACCGCCCACGCTTGTGGCTTTCTTCGTAATCCCTCTCGGTCGTTCGTGCGTCGAAAGGGCCGACGAACAGCGTTGAGCGTGACAATGCAGCAAGCCGGAACACATAGGACATCAACAATGCGAAAGGGGTGAGTGACACAGTGACCGCCCCACTGACGAACAGGAGCTGCTTTTCAATGCCGAGAAGCTGTCCTGGGAAAACGGTTGGTGTATAAATTTGGGCAGCACAATACGTCAGGATGATCGATGGTAGTCCTGTGTACAGGAGGCCTTCAGAGAGGCGAACGTACTCTTCCCGGATGTAGATGGTCTTAAAGTACTCACGTGTGACGGTAAAGAATTCTAATAGCTCGTCCATCTCGTCAAATGCCTCCGACAAGGAATCCGGGAATGACTCATCATCAGTCCGCTGTATCTCCCGGATCGTTCGCACCTTTTCGGAGATAGCGAACCGCAACGACGCTGATATCACCTCGAACTCTCCGAACCGACTTGACGAAAGTAACGCGCTCACGTCCCTCGCTTCATCAACGGTTGCCGTTACGACCTCGTCAGTTCGCTCTTGTAAATCGGGATCGCCATATTTGGTTGATATCTCATTGATGTGTTTTGCCTGATCGATGATGTTGTCCAAGAGAACTGCGAGAAACGCCGCTGGGGAGCTGGGGCTGACTATCGTTCCGGTGAGGTTCTCCACTTCCTCGCGCAACTCGATCGATTGGTCGTATCGTTCCCGTTGCTCACCGACGGGGCCCAACCCGGGAGAGAGGACGAGTTGGTTAATCGAGAGGACGATGACGACGACCGAGACGATCGACTTCAGCAGTTCTACGAGAACGGTTCCTGGTGAGATACCTTCCGACAGGAACGATCTTACTGGCACGGGTCCAAACGTCCCGGCCAGGACGATCACTAGGAACGATGTGCCGAGTAAGAGTCCGGTTACGAGGTTTCGGTTCGCGTCGAGCAGAAACCAGCGCTTCACTTCGAGCAGCCAGCGCCTGCCTGAATGCTGGGGTAGCGTACCGTATGTGGTGTCATCGATCTTCCGGGCGGGTTCAGACGTACGGTCGTCAGCCATGCGATGACAAATAGAAGCCTCCCATCTAATAGTTGGGCGACGCCGAACAGCTCCACCTGCTCAGGAGCATCAGACGGACAGTGTTCACGTTGCGGAGCCATTTCAGAAAAGCAATGCCATCATGAATTCTCATTTTCGCCCGTCCAACCTCTGTATTCAGCATGCCATTCTTGACGGCTCTCCGAGAGGTAGGTGGCCACTTCGGTAACACCTTGACCTGTACCTACCGCTCAGCCCCAGTCTAATCTCTCCCCTCCTAAGCGGACT
>SDGW01000210.1_pt1 | contig 25977 bp, 26 predicted proteins | sample 2873831 | NCBI WGS metagenome assembly SDGW01 (sample SAMN08132700, study PRJNA421101) | hypersaline lake metagenome | isolation source: celular fraction 0.22 microns magnesium sulfate-rich crust from ephemeral... | place: Spain: Penahueca Lagoon, Toledo | collected 2011-07 | reverse complement strand
GCTGGTCTTCCGCAGGAGTATTGGCGTTTCAACGAACCCCTTACTCCTCACAGAAGCAACGGACTCCTCTCATTAATTATCTCGATTCCAAGTCTTCCATATTAGGGGGCTTTAACGGATTAACACCACTTTTTTAACCATGAAAAAATTAACTTATAAGGAGGTTTTTCGCATGAAAGAACTTGTGGGTTACTGCACAAAATGTGAGCGAGAGGTTTTTTGTTTGAATGGCTTTTTAGAAGGAGAAGTAACAGACGAAAAAGAAGTCATTTGCTTCGATTGTCTACAGGAAAAGGACAAAAGAAAACCCTGGCCACATGACCAGGGTGAATGAAGGGGAGTGTATTAATTCGCTACTTGATAAGTAGTAGTAGCCGTGTTTACAGCTTCCTGAACATTGATGAACCCGTTTCCGTAATAGAAAGAATCACCAAGTGGAGTAGCTGTGTCGTTTAATAAGCTACGTACCTCTGCATTTGTAAGGGAGCCGTCATTTGCAAGAATTAATGCTGCAGCACCCGCTACGTGTGGAGAAGCCATGGATGTTCCGTTGTAGGAATCATAGCTATCACCAGGAACAGTGCTATAAACGTCCACGCCTGGAGCCATTACTTCAAGCTCGCTACCTACAGATGAGAAAGAAGCACGTTCTAAGTTCGAGTCAACTGCACCAACAGCCATTACTGAGCTGTATTTTGCAGGGTAACCAATTGTATTCTTTTTACCACGAGAACCATCATTACCTGCAGCAGCTACAAGTAATACGCCGCTATTGTATGCATTATTCATAGCTTGCTCAAGTGTAGTCGAACCACGGCTGCCACCTAGGCTCATGTTTACTACATCGATACCATTATCCACGGCCCATTCTACACCTTTAGCAATACCGCTATAAGTACCGCTCCCATCGCTTCCAAGTACTTTTACAGCGTAAAGGCTTACATCTGGAGATACACCTAGAACACCTAGTGTGTTATCTAGACCAGCAATTGTACCAGCAACGTGTGTGCCGTGACCGTTTCCGTCGTTATATGGATCAGGTTCGCCATCCACAAAGCTTGCTCCGCCTGCAACGCTAAGATCCTCGTGACTTGCACTAATACCACTATCTAATACTGCAACTTTTACACCTGTGCCAGTTGTTCCGTTTGATTGAACATCATCTGCATTAATCTCAGTGATGCCCCAAGGTGTAGTTTGTCCAAACGCTTGTACCTTTCCATCCTTTTCAATGTAAGCAACATTTGGATTGTTTTCTAAAGCGTCAACAGCTTGATCTGGAAGAGAAACTTGCACGACATTCATGTATTTGAATTCGTGTTTCACTTCACCGCCAGCTTGTTTAAGTTGATTAAGCTGTTTCTGTTTCACTTCTTTTTCAAAACCAACTAAGTAATCACTTACAGAAGCTTTGGATTGGGCAGATACTGGTAACTGTCCCGCAACCAACGAAAGAAAGAACACAACACTCATCACTGCAAAAAATAATCGTTTCAAAATGAATCCCTCCTAATATTGTTTTCAGAATAATCGTACAATAATTTTTTGCAGAAATCTTTGCAACATCATCCTTGATATTAGAGGCATTAACAGCGTTTTTGTTTGCATTTTTTTCTTAAAAGGGACAGAAGTACTATATAACTGGAAGGGATTCTGCGGTTTCAGTCAAATCCCCTCGAAAAATCATAGTAGAACGAGCATTTTTTACCGATGTTTTCACCATCAATTCCCTCCTTATTTGTTTTGAGAAAAAGCATAATCCATTTCTCAGGGCAAATACTACAAATGGCTTAAAAAAGCCTAATATAGGAGGTTGAAACATGACAAAAACACTTAAATATATACTTTCAGCTTTTGCGCTGATGTTCATTCTTGCAGCTTGCGGTGCAAATGAAGAAGGTATGAACAATAATGCAACAGATAATAACAACAATGTTGAGGATATAACGTATAATCGCGGTGATAACAACGGAGGCGGTTATGGATTAAACATGGGTGACCGAGATCGCGATAACAATCGTTTTGATGCGCAAACAGAAATGCGCAGATATGTAGTTCCTTTTGGTGGAAATGGAGACGCGCAATATGACCGCATGGAACGTTATAATCGTGGGGCAGCACCTGATCAAGGTAATGGAGATGCAAGACAATATGAACAAACTCCAGAACGTAACCAAGGTCAAAATGGAACTCAACAGCAACAACAAGACACGAATCAAAAAGCAAAAGAAAGTCAACAGGCTGATGGGTTTAAGCAAAAGGTTGTTGAACTAACGAACAAAGAGCGTAAAAAGAACGGTCTTCCGGAATTGAAAGCGTACGGTGAATTAGCTCAAGTTGCTCAAAAGAAATCCCAAGACATGGTGAACAAAGGATACTTCTCACACAACTCTCCAACGTACGGAAGTCCTTTTGAAATGATGCAAAACTTCGGAATTGATTATAAAACTGCAGCTGAAAACATTGCTGCAGGTCAAGATTCACCTGAAGAAGTAGTGCGCAAGTGGATGCAAAGTGCCGGGCACCGTAAAAATATTTTAAATAAAAGTGTAACGCACATTGGAATCGGTGTAGCAGAAGGCGGAGAAATGGGGATCTACTGGACACAAATGTTTATTCAAAAATAAATGAATTAGCCGCATATGAGATGTATGCGGCTTTTCAGGTATATGAATGAGGTGAAAAGATTTCTATTTGAAAGTTCGTTCATTTATCTTTTATAATATACATAACGAAAAAAGCAGATGTAAGAAAGACCACAAGGGGAGCCGTATAGGCTGAGATTGAACAATCGTTCTAACCCTTTGAACCTGTTAGTTAATTCTAGCGTAGGGATGTGGCTTTATTGATGGCGCAATGCACAGGACTTCCATCTTAAAGCTCTCCCTTGCATTGCTTTTTTTGTGTGAAATTTTAATTGGGAGGCGTTTTTAAAATGAAAAGAAGTCCTATTTTATTTTTAGTTGAGGTCGCATTGTTCTCTGCTTTAGGTGCGGTTTTAAGCTTACCGTACTTATCAATACCGCTATGGCTTCAGGGGGGTTCAATTTCTTTTGCTATGGTACCCATTTTGTTTATGGCATTTCGTTGGGGGTTAAAAGGTGGATTGCTTTCTGGGTTATTAATTGGATTATTTAATTCTATTTTAGACCCTTTCATTGTTCACCCCGCTCAATATGTATTAGATTACCCTGTAGCCTTTTTTGTAGTTGGTTTTGCAGGTATCTTTTCATCAGCTGTGAAACATGCTGCAACGAATGGGAATGTAAAACGATTCACGATGTATCTTACGCTCGGAGCTTTTGTTGGGTGTACCCTAAGGTTTTTAAGTCATTTTGCTTCAGGGATCATATTTATTGATTACTTTATGCCAGAGGGTGTTCCAGGTTCCGTGTGGATGTACTCATTGACCTATAACATTGGCTATATGCTGCCATCCTTTATCATTAGTGCAATTGTGCTAAGTATCTTACTGTATAAACAACCAAGATTCCTACATGTTGAGTCTAAGCATGCGAACAGAACTGTGCATTCTAATTAAGAGTGGGTTCGTGTCTGAAATTGTCATATTTTAATTTGCGAATCTTTGTTTCATCATAAGGATTCGGGGAACTTGTAGACTATGAGCCTAATTCAGAAAGTGGTGAATCATCTATGAGTCCACCGAATCCCAATCAATTGAATGGACAAGTTTTCTTTGCAAAGCTTTTAACCCAATATGCATTAATTCATGAAAAGATAATCGGTTCTGCAGCTGAAGAATATATCCGTCAATTAGGTTTAAGAACAGGCGAATGGTTAGAAGGTTATTATAGTAAGAAGAATGAACAATGGACAGTAGAGAAATATGTAGACGTTCTTATTGATATATCGCATAAAATCAATGGTCAATTTGAAATCGATACAATTGAATCCGATTATATTGTGGTTAAAGCCAATAAGGATCCTTTTGGAGAATTAGTGAACGATTCACCACATTTATGGGCTATCACATCAAGTGTTTTTGGTGGAATAGCCGCTCGACGACTTGGTTATGGTAAAGTTGACCTTCGTCAAAAAATGGTTAATGGGGATCCTGTTTTTGAAGTAGCTGTTTATTTTAATGAGGATGATGAACTTCCTGGTGATGAATATAAAGAGATTCCAGTAACACCTGAAAACGGTGATCCTTTCCACTGGGAAGAAGAGACCATTAAAATGCTTGGCGAGGAATTACGTAGAAGTGATGAAATGATCGAATCCTTAGTTTCCGAGTTGGAAGATTTACGAGCACAAGTAAAGAATCAATCGTAAAATATAAAAGCAAAAGGGCTGTTCCAATTACCGGAGCAGCCCTTTTACTATTAATTTTCAGAATTCTGACGTCCTATCGCTTCTTTTGCAAGCATGGTTAACACCATATCATCCATAGGTGGGTTATGAAGGCCTGCTCTTACATCGCGGTAGTATTTTTCAAATGGATAGCTTTTTGAAAGTCCTCGGCCGCCCGCAATTCTCATGGCAAGATCAACGACTTCATTAGCTGTGTTCGTTGCAGTTGTTTTGACTGCTCCCAGAGAACTGGAGAGGGATGGCCTTTTTTCGGGTTCTTCATCCCATTGTCTCGCTACGGAATACATAAAGTGCCGAGCTTGCATTAGCTTTAACTCCATCTCTCCAATTTTTTGTTGAATGTGACCTACTTCAGAAATCGGGGTGTCTAAACTGTTAGGCTGAAAGTATTTTGCGAACTCAATAGCATCTTGGCTAGCGGCCAGAGCAATACCTAAATAGCAAGCAGGTATATGAAGTAACCAACCTTTTGGACCTTTAGGTTGGTCATCTTTGCGCTCAACGAAATAATCTTCAGGGACTTTTACATCTTCCAATACTAAATCATGACTTCCTGTGCCACGCATACCAAGAGTATCCCAGGTCTTATCAACTTTAACGCCTTTATAATGAAGAGGGATAAGGAACCAACCCACCTCATCTAACTCCGGAATGAAGGCGTTGATGATCGCATAATCCAATACACTAGCCATAGTTGTGAATGTTTTCCTTCCAGAAATGATGTAATGACCATCTTCATAGGAGGCAGTGGTTTCAGGTACACCGCCACGTGTTGGACTGCCTGTAGCAGGTTCTGATGCAGCACGATTCACTAGTACTTGTGATGTTCCAACCTCTTCGGCCAGTTGTTTATAGATCGGGCGTTCTAATAGCGATTCATCTCGCAGTTCCATTAAGATACCAAGGTGCCATCCAACTGACAAAGCTGCTGGACCATCCCCCATCGCTAGCCGTTCTTGCATGAGTAAAAATTCGTATAAGGAAAGATTTTCACCGCCACAGATCTCAGGGATCGTCAATGAAAGGTACTGTTCATTTTGGAAAACTTTTACATTATGGTGAGAAAAGTCGGCATTCTGGTCATTAATTTCAGCTTGTTTGCTTACTTTGCTGGCCATTTCACTAGCTTTTTGGACGAGGCTTTCCTGCCGTGGATTTTGAACAAACGTTTTAAATGATGCATTCATGTCATTCACTCCTTAAATCAAGGTTCTTTCTTAAAGCGTATTAAACTTATCGGAATTATGCTAATAAAATGTATCACAATTGGAGCTTAAATTTTGTTAAAATAGATAAGTGTCAAAATGTTCTAAGTAGTACTTTTTTGTGTTTGAAAAGGGGCTAGGTTTGTTTAAAGGGACCTTTTTTTGTTTGTTTATATTAATCGCACTATATTAATATGGGTAGTTATTCTACAAAAATTATATCTTGAACATATGAAGGTGATAAAAATGGATGTAGATATACACAAAGCCAAGATATTTATTATAGATGACCACGGGCCGAATGTTTTACTGTTAAATAAGTTACTAAAGATGAATGGATTTCATAACATTGTTGAAACCGTTGATGTTCGTGAAATGTTTTCCCTTTATCACCAAGAGAAACCTGACTTAATATTGTTAGATCTTAAAATGCCTTATATCGATGGATTTGATATTTTAGAACAATTTTCTCGTTATGAGAAAGTCCCCTATACACCCATTATTGTGATTACAAGTCATGATGAGCTGACAAATAGAGAAAAAGCGTATAAGTTGGGTGTTCAAGATTTTATAGCCAAGCCATTTGATGTGAGTGATGTCATACATCGAATTCAGAATGCTTTGACAACTAGCAACCAAACCTAATGAGGTGCCTTAACCATGCAAGAAAACCAAAGAATGTCTTTAATGAAATGGATATGGAGATCGTTTTTAAGAATCGCTCTGATACCGCTTTTTGTCGTTGAATTAGCCTTTATAAGTATATATTTCTTTTCAAATGACTGGGCGAATGACGTTATGATGAAATTGTTCAAGGATGAAGCTCAGGAAGAACTGTTACATACGGTAAGTCGGGAATCAAAAGTGATTACGATGCAATTAGAGTCGATTTCTAAAACTACGAACTTATACCGTCAAGAAGTTGAAGAGTCATTAAGTAATCAGGCTCGCTTTACCGAAGAGGATCAAGCACGACTTCAATATTCCAATGATGGTGTGTATCATACAAATCGTAATTTAAATGAAGATGGAGCAGCTGTTTTCTATAGTGGTGCAACCACACCAGATCACAATATACAAAAAGTCGCTCGTCTCCTTACTACACAGGAATTGATGAAGCATATTTACAAAACTGAATCACTTGCGGAAGCTATTTATTTTAATACTCATGATTCACTGAATGTCATGTATCCTTATTATGATGCTTTGGACCAAATCAGCCCTCAAATGCTCATTCCTCGTTTTAATTTTTATTATGAGGCAGATCAGGAACATAATCCTTCCCGGGAAACGAAGTGGACAGATGTTTATTTAGACCCAGCAGGGAATGGATGGATGGCATCATCGATCGCACCTGTTTACAAAGAGGACTTTTTAGAAGGTGTGGTAGGGATTGATGTAACACTTGATACGATTAGGGAGCGTATATTGGACTTAGATATCCCATGGGAAGGTTTTGGGATGCTGGTGGGGAAAGATGGTACCATTTTGGCTCTTCCACAAAAGGGTGAAGTTATTTTTGGTTTAAATGAGCTGAATAAATACGCTTATGATCAACAAATTTATACGAACACCTTTAAGCCAGAAAAGTTTAATCTGTATAACCAAGATGAAACGAAACATTTTGCAGAGATATTAGCTGAAGCCAAACAAGGGTTAACATCGGCAAACTTCAATGGAAAAGATCATTTTTTAGCATGGTCCACCGTGGAAGGAACTGGATGGAAGTTCATTTCTGTAGTGGATGAAGAACAAATCTTTAATGATCTTTTCTTATTAGACCGTAAGTTAATGAAAATTGGGGCTTTAATGATTTTTGGTCTTATCCTTTTTTATTTGGTCTTTTTCATGTTCTTGTATAAACGAGCTCAAAAGTTATCTCATTCTATTTCAGATCCTCTTTATGAAATTAATAACCTGGTTCATGAGATCGGAGCAGGTCGATACTATCAGAAAGATGAATCCTTTCATATCGAAGAGTTAGATGAAACAGCTACAAGTATTACAAGTATGGGACAAACGCTTGGCACAGCAAATGAGGAGTTATATAAAGCTCAAGAAGAACTAAAAGAAAAAGAATCCGATTTGCGGGCTTTAGTTTCTTCAATTGACGATGTCATTATGAGGTTAGATGAGAATGGAACCTACATTAATATATGGACAAATGATGAATCGAAATTATCAAAGACGAAAGATGAATTAATAGGTACAAGAATTAATGACGTGTTTTATGAGAAGGATGCATTATTTTTCATGGTCACGATACGTGAGGTACAAGAAACAGGTCAGCCTAAAACGGTTGAATATCAAATTGACACGCTAGCTGGTAAGCGATGGTTTCAAGGGAGACTAGCTCCTATTGTCGATGAATCAGGTGAATTTCGTCATTTTGTTTTAACAGCTAGAGATATTACTGATTTAAAAGAATTGCAAGAATCGTTAAGAAAAGCAAAAGAAGAAGCGGAGCAAGCAAGTAAGGCGAAATCAGATTTTCTATCCAGTATGAGTCATGAATTGAGAACCCCTATGAATGCCATTTTAGGGTTTACGCAGTTGTTAGAGTATGAAAAAGATTCGTTAACGACTTCACAAAATGAGAGTGTGGAAGAGATTTTGAAAGCAGGAAATCATTTATTGACGCTTATAAATGAAATTCTTGACCTTGCTCGAATAGAAGCTGGTAAATTAACAGTCTCTCTTGAACCTGTGGAAGTTCAACCTGTTATAGAGGAAGTACTTGGAATTATTTCTCCTCTTGCTTCGAATAAAAGAATTAAAATCGATCATAACCTTGATTTATGTAATGGAATATATGTGTATGCTGATCGAATAAGGCTGAAGCAAGTCTTACTGAATCTGTTGTCTAATGCTGTTAAGTACAATCAAGATGAAGGCTGTATTCGTGTCGATTGTTCGGTTAAGGATGGGAAAGCGCATTTTCTAGTAGAAGATACTGGGGTTGGAATTGATGATCAAGAAATCGATCAAATTTTTGAACCGTTCACCCGAATTCTTGATGAGAGAATCATTGAAGGAACGGGAATTGGATTAACCCTGTCGAAACAGTTAATTGCTCTAATGAATGGGACGATTTCTGTTAAAAGTGAGTTAGGGGAAGGGAGTACGTTCTGGATTGAGCTGCCTGCAGTTGAGAACATCTCAACGAACCAAATCCATGAAGTGGAAGAAGAGTCAACTGTACTTATTGGTAGTGAAGAAAGGAAGAGCCTTCTCTATATAGAGGACAATCCAGCGAATTTGCATTTGGTTCAAAAATTGATCTCACATAAATCAAACATTGATTTCATGTCTGCCATGAATGGTGAAATTGGATTGGAATTAGCACAAGCTCATAGACCAGATTTAATATTAGTAGACTTAAATTTACCTGGATTAGATGGATATGATGTCCTTTCTAAGATTAAGGATCACCCTTCTACAAAAGAAATTCCTGTCATTGCAATTAGTGCAAATGCAATGCCTCGTGATATCGAAAAAGGGATTGCGGCGGGGTTCCAGGATTATCTAACAAAACCACTTGAAGTAACTACTTTCCTAGAAGTACTTCAAAAGCATCTATAGATAAGCATTCAAAAACACGCCTTCATTCCATGGGAGGCGTGTTTTTTCCAATTTCATGTATTGACCCCTTAATACTCCACAAAGTAAGTGTTTTCATTTATACTTAAGTTGAATATAAACCCAATTCATAATGACTAATTGATATAAGGATAAACGTTATGAATGAACAAAAGTTCCCCTGTTTTTGCGAAAACCGTGCATTTCTGAGGATGATAATATATGACATATCGAATTTTAATCGCAGATGACCAAGAAGCCTCTCGAAAATTATTAAAACAAATGATAGATAAGGTTGCTGCTGACTCTTTTTCCATTGTTGATGAGGCTGTAGATGGAGTGGAGCTAGTTGAAAAAGTCATTCAGCATCAACCAGATTTAGTCATGTGTGATATTGAAATGCCCCGTAAACGAGGTATTGATGCGATAAGAGAGTGTATTCAAACGATGCCTTCATTGTCGTACATATTTACCACAGCACATGATAAATTTGCAGTAGAAGCTTTTGATCTTAATGCCTTAGATTATGTTATGAAACCGATTCAGATTAGTAGACTACACTTGGCATTAGATCGAGCTAAAAAGACATTAGAACAAAAACATACAGATGAGGCAGAGACCAGAAAAGCAAACAATCGAATTCCGATTAGGTTTAATCGTTCACTATATTATGTGCAAGTTGAAGATATTTTGTTTATTGAAAAACGAGATCGAAAATCTGTGATTCATACAGCTTATCAAAGCTATTCATCAACGGAAACGTTAGAGTATTTCTTAGATTTCTTGGATGATTCTTTCGTCCAGTCCCATCGATCTTTTATTATACATCTGACACATATTTCTCATATTCAAACGTCGGGAAAGAGTTATCTTGTCTATTTTCATGGTTATGATACTCCAGCCCAAATCTCAAAGCAAAATATACAACGTATTCATGAATTGATGAGCCACTTCCAGACATAAAATATTCACATTATAGTACATTTGTAGGATTAATGTTATTAAAAGGATCATTTCCTGTTTCAATAGGTGAAAAAGATGTCTTTTAGGTGCATATTATTGTGTAAATTGACGCTAGAAATTTTGACCAGTCTTGTTTGACACTGCTATGGTAAGAATACGAGATGGATCAAGGATTTGCTCATTCATCTCACATAGTAGAGAGAGAATTCCTTTTTATAAAGGAAAAGAGACGACTCCATAAATAGAGACACAGAAAGCTATGCAGAATTCCCTGCGTAGCTTTTTTACGTTCTAGATTACTCTTAGATTTGACACGCTAAACTTCATCCTTGCATAGGCTATGGCACACACATGGTGTGAGCCTGGAAGGATGGTGAGCCAGTTTGGAGTTAACCGTTACACATTGGTTGTATGCGATTATTACGCTTGTCATTATTGTCACAATGGTCTTCCGCAAAGGAGTAGTGCTTCCTACATTACTCGGAACGTTTGTTGTTGCATGGGTGTATCAAGGGGATTTAGTAAGTGGGTTTACCGCTGTATTTAATGCTAACCTTGTGGCCGCCAAAGAGCTTTTCAATATTTTCTTGATTATCACGTTTATGGTGGCTTTATTACAGGCATTAAAAGATTTAGGGGCAGACCGCAGAATGATCCAACCCATTCAGCCAGTCATGAAAAATGGGCATATCGCTTATTTCGTACTTGTAGGCGTCACATATGTCATATCTTTATTTTTCTGGCCGACACCAGCTGTTCCGTTGATTTGTGCGCTTTTAGTGCCCGCAGCTGTAAGAGCTGGATTACCAGCCATGATGGCAGCTATAGCGGTTGCTTTAGCGGGGCAAGGGATGGCTTTATCATCAGACTATATCATGCAAGTTGCTCCTGGATTATCAGCAACTGCAGGTGGAATCGACAAGGAATTGATTGTAGATAAAGCTCTTGTTTTATCCCTTGTAACTGGGGTTGTTGCTATTAGCTTAGCTTACTTCATGAACAAAAAGACGATTCGTAAAAAGGGAGACCCAAGAATCGAACCAGAATTGCAGTCACTTCAAGGATTAGGGAATGAAGAGAAAACTCGTGAGCCCCACAGTAATGGCATTGGATTTTGGAGTAAGCTGTTTGCAGTATTGGTTCCATTATCCATGCTATCGGTTATGGTATTTATGATTTCCACGAAACTTGGATCAGGTCGTATGGGTGGTTTTGAAGGAGGAGATGGAGCTGCATTTATTGGTGGGGTAGCTGTCATTTTGTTATTATTAGCTACCGTTGCTTTTGGCCGTCACAATGCACTTGATTATATTAGTGAACACATAACAGATGGCTTCGTGTTTGCGTTTAAAGCAATGGGGCCTGTAATCCCGATTGCTGGATTCTTCTTTTTAGGAAGTTCTGATTTTGCAGGTTCTATCTTATCATTAGGTGATGAAACGGCCCCTGCATTCTTATTCGATCTTGTTCAAGCTTCACAAGAAATTCTGCCACAAAGTACAATATTGGCTGCGTTTAGTGTGTTGATTATAGGGATTATCACAGGACTTGATGGTTCTGGATTCTCAGGGTTACCTTTAACAGGTGCTTTATCTGGTGCACTTGCAAGTGGAGGAATGGATCCGGCGACTCTGGCAGCAATCGGACAGATGGGTTCAATCTGGACTGGTGGAGGTACCATCATCGCATGGTCATCGATGATTGCTATCGCAGGATTTTGTGGCGTGCCTGTTATGGACCTTGTACGGAAGAACTTTATTCCGGTAATGTTGGGATTATTAGCGGCAACATTATTAGCGGTATTAATTTGGTAAAAGAAAAATAAGATTACATGGAAAGAAGTGTATGTCACCACATGGGATTGTATTATACCATCCTATGTGGTTTTTATTATGAAAAGCTAATACTTATTCAGTTTTATGGCAGTTATGTTGAAGACTTGAAACTGAGAGGAGTCCGTTGCGTTTGTGGAGTGTGGCGGGCTGTGGTCTTTTGGGAAGGAACAATATTCGCTCGGGTAGGCGACGGAATCGCTCGGGTAGGCGACGGAATTGCTCGGTTAAGCGATGGAATCCCTCGGATAGGCGATGGAATCCCTTGGGTAAGCGATGGAATTCCTCGGATAGGCGATGGAATCGCTCTGGTAAGCGACGGAATCCCCCTAGAGTAGACGTCGGATTCCTCACTCGGGTCGCCCCAATGTACTGCCTCCCCGCACTTTATCTTGAAACCAAGTCTTCAACAATAGGGAGCAATAGTTGAAGCTATAAGTGAGATCCTAGTTCCAATAGATTTCCCTATGAAAATCATGAAACATTATCGTATCATAAGAGGTAGAAAGTATTGTGAATTAAGCAAGAGAGGATGAAGTGAGTTATGTTTAAAAAAATGATGGCTAGTTTAGGAATCGGAGCCGCTAAGGTAGATACACAATTAGAAAAAGAACGTTATACAGCTGGTGAAGAAGTTCGTGGGAAGGTAGTAATGCAAGGTGGAAATGTTGAACAACAAATCGATCGCATCAACTTATTCCTGATGACAGAAGTCGTGAAAGAGGTTGATGATCGCAAGGTACGTGAGGATGAAGTGGTTCATGGTTTTAACATCACAGATTCGTTCACTTTAGGGGAAGGAGAAGAAAAGGAAATTGATTTTTCTTTCACCCTACCACTCGATACGCCGTCTAGCTTTGGACGTCTTCCAATCTGGTTCCAAACTGGTTTAGATATTCCGATGGCAGTAGACCCACAGGATCGCGATTACATTCATGTTGATCCTTCAGAAAATGTGCAAACCATCCTTACAGCGGTTCAGCATGAATTAGGATTCAAACTGCGAAAAGTTGAAATGGAATATGCGCGTAACTATCAAATTGTCCAGGAATTTGAATTCCAACCAGGAGGGAAATTCCGTAGTGATTTAGATGAATTAGAAGTTCTTTTCTTCCCTAAGGCAGAAGGACTGGATCTCATCATTCAAGTGGATCGCCGCGCTAAAGGATTAGGTGGATTATTAGCTGAAGCCTTAGATGCAGACGAAAGCCATGTAAAAACGCACTTCTCTAACCAAGAACTTTCAGAAGGTGAAGAAGCTATTGCAAGTAAACTTGAACAGTTAATTGAACGCTTTTCAAACTAAACTTCATACAAATAAAGCTAGAACAGATTAATTAAACCTGCTCTAGCTTTTTTAATTATACTGATATTCGTTCTCTCTGTTCTTTCTGCCCCATAACTTCTAAGAAAACTTCAGCAAAATATGGATCCCACTGTGTGCCTTTACAAGTTTACCACTTAAGCAAATTTAAAACTAGATTGGTTGAAATTGTATTGACGTCTCTGTGAAATTTTATTAACATCTAATTAGATGATTATCGAATTAGAGGTGAAAAGATGCAATTAGATAAATTGGTTCATTTCCATAAAGCTTTAGGGGATCCCACAAGAATTCGAATTGTAACGTTATTAAAACAAGGGCCACTTCATGGTCAGGCTATTGCGAATAAACTCGGATTAAAACCTCCCACGATTACACATCATGTTGCAAAATTGCGAGATATTGGCTTGGTTTACCAACGTCGGGATCGAAATACCATATATTTTTATTTGGACCATAAGAAACTAGAATTTAATGCAAACGCAATATTAAAGATAGGGGAGGAAACAAAAGTGACTAAAGAAATGCAAGTTGAAGAAAAGGATAAACTTTCTATTATTAAGAATTTTTTCGATGCGAATGGAACACTAAAGCAGATCCCAAGTCAGCAAAAGAAAAAACTTGTAGCTCTCGCATATATGATTCGTCAAATAGAACCTGGTAAGACCTATAATGAAAAAGAAATAAATGAATACATCAAACAATATCATGAAGACTTTGCTACTATTCGACGCGAATGGATTATGCATCACTTTATGTATAGGGAAAACGGTCAGTATGAACTTAATCCCAAAGAAATGTGGCCAGTGGTATTTTAAAGACGGAGACAATCGATCTCCGTTTTTTTACTCATTCTAATTTGATGATCATCTAATTACTGAGACAAACCTATCATTTTGTCGAATTTTGTATTGAAAATTCTGAATTTTTATATGATAATAGATAAAAGGGATAAAGAGAGACCCTAGAGGAGGCGACATGTATTGACCTTCAAAGTGATTGCTTACTACAATCGGGCCACAAGGATAAGTTTTGAGAAGCCAAGTCCTACGAGAGAAGAACTTGTGTTTTATGATTATGATGCAGCCAAACGCTTTGTGAGTCGCTTAAAGGATGATTGGGTCTACAGTCGTTATCGTTTCCAGATTGTACATGTACAAGGGGAATTGATTCCTCCAACTAGAGTTGAACCTACAAAAGCGTTAGTTTGTCAGTAAGGATAAGATTTTTTAGGCGGAAGAGCTTAGCTTTCCGTCTTTTTTTTGCACGTTAAGAAAGCATAAAATTTTAGCAATGGGAGCAATTCAACGTAGTAAAAATTTTGAAAGTATGAAGTATAAGCGCAACTAAGCCTCTGTCTGCGCCTTAAAAGGCTTGCCAATCGGCAAGTTTTCTTTAAGTAAAAAACTATAGAACATAGCATTTTGATAATACTTGAATGAGTCAAAACATTTTTGAATGTTTCTGAAACGTATACCTTATTATTACCGTAAATATGAATAAATGTTAAGATGTAGTGATCTTGTTATTCATCAGTCTGAACCCTGTGAAACCTGCCCAGCCCATAACTGTGAAGGAGGATTTCGTTGCTGAATAAGTGGAAGTTGATCGGTGTAGCAGTGGTTGTTGCTATATCATTTATTGCGTGGAATCAGAGCCATAAAGAAGAGCCAACCTATCAAGCATTAGGAGAAGCATCTTCTGAGCAACAGATTAAGAATGTTGAAACATTTACTAAGCTGTTTGGATATGTTCGTTATTTTCATCCTAGTGATGAAGTAGATGCAATTAACTGGAACAAGTTTGCGGTATATGGAATTGAGCAAGTCATGTCTGCACGTGACCGTTATGAATTAAAGGATCGATTAAAGGAACTTTTTTATCCATTAGCCCCAACGATGAATGTCTATCGAAAGGGAAAGGAACCGGACCATACATATAGTGAGTTTAGACTGGGCGAGGATATGAAAAAAGTCTTTTGGCAGCATAAAGGTGTTGAACCACATGAAACTTTACATTCACGGTACTATCAAAGTCAACGCGTTTTCCAATACGTAGACAATGATACACTAATGAATCCTATTTTTGATCGAGTACCTGAAAATGAAGTAGTACAAGTAGCACTTGGACAAGGGATCTATGCCGATATTCCAATTACATTATACAGTGAATCAGGTGAAACGTTAGGATCTACTGAAAAGAGTGAAAAGCAATTTGCTCAGTTACAGGAAAATCTAAATAATATGAAACTTGGTTTATATGGTGTTCAAGGCAATAAAGTAAAGTGGGCTGGTGTTGCTGTAACTTGGAATGTGGTTCAGCATTTTCATCCTGCTTATAATAAATTGGAAAACAATTGGCGAGATACTTTATCTGCGTCATTAAAACGTGTGAAAAAGGCTCAAGACATAAAAGAGTACACAAGAGTGCTCCAACAAATGCTTGCTCCTTTACAAGATGGGAACGTGAAGGTTCAATCAGGTTCTAAACCAATTTATTCTCTTCCTGTACACGTGCAATGGGTTGAAGGTCAACTCGTTGTTCGAACAGCAAATGATCAAACCCAATTACAAGTAGGGGATGTGTTGTTAAGTCGAGATGGAGTATCTGTTGAAGAGTTTGTAGAAAAAGAGAAGAAGTACATTTCGGGGACCCCGCATTGGAAGCATACGATTGCTGGGGACCAATTTATAAGAGGTACAAGTAAATCTTCTTCAACCTTTGAGGTGCTAAGAGATGGTCAAAAGCTTAAGATTAAAGAGCCTTTAACTCAAATATCAGATCATTTACTTGGGTCACGAGAGTTTGAGCAACTTAATCGACCTAAAGGATTTAAAGAGTTAGAAGAGGATATATGGTACATTAATGCTGTAAATCTAGACTTAGATCACGTTTACTTTCGTGACCATATAAAACATTTGCAGCAGGCAAAAGGGGTTATTATTGACCTTAGAGGAAACTTAATTATGGATGCATATTTGTTGAGGGACAATCTAGTAGATAAACCTATTGAAATCAGCTTAATGAATCAATTAAACATCTTGTATCCGGATCATGAAGACCCAAGTATCACATATAGTCAACACCCAACTCACGTTAAACCGAGAGAGCCTCGGATAGATGGTGATGTGGTATTATTAACGAGTCACCGTACACAATCTATGTCTGAGTCATTCATAAGGATTCTGAAGGAAAGTGATGTAGGAGAGGTTGTGGGACAGTCTACAAAAGGAGATTATGGAGGTGTGATGGAATTTCAACTTCCTAACTATATAACAGTTTCCTTATCTATGTCACTTCCTCAGACCAATCAAATTAACTCTGACACCTATAGTATTCAACCTGATTATCATGTTGAAACAAGCTTGAAAGCCATCCATGAAGGTAGAGATGAATATATCGAAAAAGCTCTACAAGTTATAAAAGACGAGAAATAAAAAGGAACGCTCAGTGTTGATTCTGAGCGTTTTTTATGTTTCATGTTTTCAAAATTTAATATGAATGTTTGAAGTGGAAACTCCAGTGGTAAAGAATTAATAATAAGTATTTTTATGACAATTTTTATTACATACAGCAAGATAGGCATTTAATATATATTTATTTAAGGGGGGAACGGACGTGCAGGAGCATATGGTCGTAAGTGTGGATGGCCAGGAGTTGCTGGCCAAACCTGGACAAACGTTGATTCAGTTACTTAATGAGGCAGAAGTAGAGGTACCCCAGATTTGTTATCATGAGGCGCTTGGTGCAATTGAGACATGTGATACATGTGTAGTAGAAGTTAACGGAGATCTGAAACGAGCCTGTGGAACAAAAGTGGAGGCAGGTATGGAGATTTTTACACAAAAAGAGCTTGTGCAATCCTCTCAAAAAGAAGCGTTGGATCGCATCATGCAAAAACACGAACTCTATTGTACAGTTTGCGATTATAACAACGGTTCATGTGAGATTCATAATGCCATGGCTGATTTCGGAATCGAACACCAATCGAAACCTTTTGAGCCAAAACCATACGAGGTTGACCGTACTGGCTCCTTCTACAGATATGACCCAGATCAATGTATTTTATGTGGTCGATGTGTTGAAGTATGTCAGGACATACAGGTGAATGAAACACTAACCATTGATTGGGAACGGCAACAACCGCGTGTCATCTGGGACAATGATGTTCCAATTGACCAGTCCTCTTGTGTGAACTGTGGTCAATGTGTAACGGTATGTCCATGTAATGCTCTAATCGAAACAAATATGGAAGGGGAAGCGGGTTTCATGACGGATCATGAGCCAGGTTTGCTTCGTTCCATGATTGAACTTACTAAAAAAGTTGAACCTGGATATGGACCACTTTTTGCCGTTTCAGATACGGAAGCAAATATGCGTGAGGATCGAATTGAAAAGACCAAAACCGTGTGTACATATTGTGGGGTTGGTTGTTCATTCGATGTTTGGACAAAAGGGCGCGAGGTACTGAAGGTTGAACCTCAAATTGATTCACCAGCAAACTCTATCTCAACTTGTGTGAAAGGGAAGTTTGGTTGGGATTACGTAAATAGTGATGATCGTTTAACGAAGCCATTAGTTCGAGAAGGAGACCATTTTAAAGAAGTCGAATGGGATGAAGCGATTAAAGTTGTGGCTGACAACTTCAAACGGCTAAAAGTAGAGCATGGTGCAGATTCCATGGGCTTCATTTCTTCTTCTAAAGCAACGAATGAAGAATCTTATGTTATGCAAAAGCTCGCTCGCCAGGTGATTGGAACAAATAATGTTGATAATTGCTCCAGATATTGTCAGTCCCCAGCTACTAAAGGACTTTTCCGTACAGTGGGTCATGGAGGAGATGCTGGGTCCATTGAGGATATTGCTAAAGCTGAGCTCGTTCTTACGATTGGTTCCAATACAGCGGAATCCCACCCTGTATTGGCATCAAGAATCAAACGTTCTCAGAAGCTATTCGGTCAAAAATTGTATGTATTTGATTTACGCAAGCATGAAATGGGTAAGCGAGCAGATGAATTTATTCAACCAGCTCCTGGAACAGATCTTGTATGGTTATCAGCTGTAACCAAATATATAATTGACCAAGGCTGGCATGACAAAGAGTTTATTGATACTTGGGTGAATGACTTTGAGGAATATTATGAGAGCTTAAAGCCGTTCACGTTGGAGTATGCTGAAAAAACTACAGGCATTACTCAAGAGATGTTAAAGCAAGTAGCGAATGAGATTTATGAAGCTGAAACGACTGCAATTTGCTGGGCGATGGGTGTAACACAACATCAGCTAGGAAGTGACACCAGTACAGCTATTTCAAACTTGTTGCTAGCTACAGGAAACTACAAAAAGCCAGGTGCAGGTGCTTATCCTTTACGTGGTCATAATAACGTTCAGGGTTGCAGTGACTTTGGTAGTATGCCGAACTTCTTCCCTGGCTATGAGAAAACAACCGATGATGATGCTAGACAACGTTATGAAAATCTGTGGCAGGTTGATCTCCCAGAAGAGCCTGGCATGGATAATCACCAGATGATTGAAAACATTCACGAGGGTAACTTAAAGAGTATGTTTATCCTTGGTGAAGATACAGGGATCGTTGATTCCAATATTAATTACGTAACAGCAGGTTTTGAGAAGTTAGACTTTATGGTTGTTCAAGATCTGTTCTTAACCAAAACAGCTGAATATGCTGATGTGGTTCTACCGGCTTGTAGTTCTCTTGAGAAAGATGGGACGTTTACGAATACTGAACGTCGTTTCCAACGTATTTATAAAGCAATGGAACCCCTTGAGGGGACGAAGCCAGATTGGGAAATCATTCAACTGATTGCGAAAGAATTAGGATATGATTGGGGCTATGATCACCCAGAAAAAATCATGGAAGAAGCAGCCTTTTTAACTCCATTGTTTGCAGGTGTCACATATGAACGTCTTGAAGGTTACAATAGCTTGCAATGGCCAGTAGCACCTGATGGAACCGACACGCCTTTATTGTATGAAGATGAGTTCCCGTTTGCGGATGGAAAGGCTCGATTCTATTCCTTAAGCTATGAGAATGTGTATGAAACAAATGACGAATATGATCTTCATGTTAATAACGGAAGGTTACTTGAACACTTCCATGAAGGAAACATGACTTATAAAAGCCCTGGTATTGTTCGGAAAACACCAAATGCCTTTCTTGAAGTTTCACCAGAATTGGCTGAGGAACGGGGCATTGAAGAAGGTGCATTAGTGCGATTAACCTCACATGCTGGATCTGCTACAGGTGAAGTACATGTCACAGATCGAGTTGCTGGCAAAGAGCTTTATCTACCACTGAACGATAATGGGAAGTCGGCTGTAAATTTCTTAACGGATAATCGAGTGGATAAAGATAGTAATACGCCAGCTTATAAAGAGATTGCAGTTAAAATGGACGTCATTCGCACGAAAGGGAAGTCACCTGTACCTGATAACAATCACCGCAGGGGTAACCCACAATCTCAAATCAGTGTTGGAGTTGAACGAAAATGGGAGAGAGATGATTATACCTTCCCAGGAAATCAGGTGAGTCGAGATGGCTAAAGCAATATCGCGAATTAAAAAAATGGAAATGACCCAAGAACAAATTCGAGCGAAAAAGGTTTCAAATCTTGAGGCGAAAATGGCTGACAATGCTGAATCGATTGAGAAAGCAATTGATTTAATTCGTACTTTAGATGAGGCTGGAACATTAGATACACTTAATGCGTTTGTCAAGCATAAAGAGGATGCATTAGGTCACTTTGTCACTGAAGCAAATAAGCCGCGTTACTCCAAAACCTTTGAAAATTTATTCGAGTTTGTCTTCCTTATGGGGGACTTAGATGTTCAGAAGGTACGTGAGTTATCCAACAGAATAAATCAAGGATTAGAAGGCATGGAAGAAGGCAGTGAATCAGATGAAAAGACATCTATGATGGATCTGATGAAGGCTTTGAAAGACCCGGAAATCAATCAGGGTATTACGATGATGATGCACTTCTTAAGAGGATTAGGTAAAAAAGAATAATGATCGTAACCAGAAGCGAGTGTATTTATAAAAATCACTCGCTTTTTCTTTTGTTCTTTCCATTCTCTGTTAAAATAGGGGATGTAATGTAAAATAGAGGTGGTTTTGTGAGTCAGCTTTCAGAAGATCTTGCTTCCGTTCCAATAAAGAAAATCTTAATCTTTTTTACTGGTTTTGCCTTACTTATATTATTGATGACGGAAGAAATACCGGTAGATTGGGTTGTGCCACCCTTTACAACTTTATTATGGGTATTTGGGTTATACATCCTGCTCAGTGGCAGATCCATTAAAAAAGGACTTTTATCATTAGGGTTAGGTTCTATTCTAATTCTTTCATTTTGGATTTCCTCGTCTACTGTAGAGGTGGGGTTATTATTGGGAGTAATCCTAATAAGTAGCATGATGTGGAATTATGAATGGTATAAGAATCGATTTGGTGTCGATATGCATGTATTGGATCAGATACTATTGAATACCCGTACATTTTTGGTTTATTTTGCTATCCTCCAAGTGAGTGATCATATGTGGGCGAACGTAAAATTTATAGCTATCCTATTTATTTTAACTAGTATTGCTCAAGTCTTTGTTGATATTCGATTGAATAAAAAGTTCAATTGGTTAAACAGTATTGTAGGCGTACTTGTCCTACTGCTTGTTATTAATTTTTTATTAAGAGGAGTCTAATCATGTTTTCTAATATCATGGCAGTTATCTTTTTAGCCTTAGTGTTGTACTTAATAATTTCTAACAGAACTGAAGTGGATCCAAATAAATTTAAAGAAAGTAGAAACGAAGCAAGAGCTAAAAAAGAGATGTGAATGTAGAAAAATTGTGAAAGGGGATTGTTTTGTTAGCCATTTTAGCGAACATCGGATTTATTCTGCTTGTGGTTTATATCATATACGTAGTCATCAAAAAAAATAAGCGAGACAAATTGATGCTGCACAGAGACAAAACCGCTGAAGAAATTGAAGCAGAACAAAATGTAACGAGAGAGAAAGCAAAAAGCTGGCGTGGTCCACCTAGATGAGTAGGAATATAATTCTCTAAATAATATGACTGCAATAATCACATGCTATACCTTGAGGAGGGATCCATGTGACAAAGAAGAAGAAGCGACAAAATCATAATGGCAGTCAAAAGGGGAAACCGACCAGTGATGCGAAAGATGCTGGTAAAAACGTGATGGCAGCAGAAGAACTTGAAAAAGCCATCCACCCAACCCGCACATCTATGAACGATGGTTAATCGAAATGTAATAAAATGTACCGTACTCAACGTGTGAGCACGGTACATTTGTTTTAGCTATGGTTGTCGCAGTAAATAATGATGGCTTTGCGCAAGTATTGGGAGAGTCCTTCACCGTGCTTATCAATGTTTTTCGTGAATCGAGGGTCGTCGACATATAGGTCAGCTAAGCCACGAAATATCTCCAAGTTACAATCATAAAAGTGATCCGTAATAAATTGCCTCCAATTGCCTACTTCTTGCTGTACTTCAGGATCAGCTGGGTCTCTGTCCATCCGTTTTGCAATATTACCATAGATCTCATTGGTTTGTTCCTTAATGTTTTGCCAGTCATCTTTTGTATATTGAGATGTTTTAGCCTGTGCTTGATCTACTGTTTCTTTAGAGTATTTCTCTCTAACTTCATCTGCATATTTTTTCTGATGTTCCTCAATCTCTTTCATATCGAATCCTTTAAACATATCCTCATTTGTCATAGCGGTTCCTCCTTCTAACGATTGAATCGTTTGGTCAACAGTATGAATCATGTCATCCAAGCGTTGTCGTTTTTTCTTAAGCAAATCCTTATGGAGTTTTAATGCTTCTTTTCTGTCAAAGTCCGGTTGGTCTAATACATCTTTAATTTCTTGAAGTGAAAAGCCAATCTCTTTAAAGAAAAGAATTTGCTGTAAGCGTTCGAGGTTCGATGACGTATAAAGTCGATAACCGGCCGGTGTTATCGATTCGGGTTGTAGTAAACCGATTTGGTCATAGTGATGAAGAGTGCGTACGCTCACTCCTACGATGTCTGCTACTTCTTTTACTTTATACATCTTTCGTTCACCTCCTATATTCATCGTAGTCTATGACGTAACGAGAGAGTCAACTTCGATTTTATTTTTTTAATGCTTTTTGTGTAGTCCTTCAATGGATGGATTCGATAATCGATAGACATATATTCTCTCCTTTCAAGTATAGTTCAGTGTACAAGAGGAACTTTTTAAATTATAGTCTCTTATTTTTAAGAAAATAATGGTAAAATGGATATGTACATGTTAATAGATAGGAATCCTAAAGAATGCATAAAGCATAACATTTGCTGATGGCTATAAAACTAGATATGATTTTGATAAGAAGAGAGCTAAAGGGGATCCCTTGGCTCTTTTTTTACCTCTTTAGATTGAATGAAATCAAAATGGGAATACAGATAGAGAATGAAATGAGAGGAGTATTATTAAATGCCTGAACAAAATGAACAAATTTTATTAGCCAAACGTCCTGAAGGAATGCCTTCTGAAGAAAACTTTACTTATGAACATATAGAGGTGAAATCACCACAAAAGGGTGAGGTTGTTGTCCGCAGTCTTTATATTTCCGTAGACCCTTATATGCGTGGTCGTATGAGTGATCAAAAATCTTATGTGGAACCTTTTAAATTGGACGAAGTGATTTCAGGTGGCGTTGTAGGTGAAGTCATTGAATCAAAAGATGATGAACTTCAAGTCGGGGACAAGGTATTTGGCATGCTTGGATGGCGTCGTTTTAATACTGTACCAGCTAGTCAGCTAAGAAGAGTTGATGGCGAGCGTGCTCCATTAAGTGCTTACCTAGGTGCTCTTGGTTTAACGGGTTTAACCGCTTATTTTGGTCTAATGGAGATTGGTAAGCCGAAAGAAGGGGAAACGGTTGTTGTTTCTGGAGCAGCTGGAGCGGTTGGAATGATTGCTGGGCAAATTGCTAAAAATCAAGGTGCCCATGTTGTGGGGATTGCAGGATCAGATGAAAAAGTCGACTACATTGTAAATGAGCTTGGCTTTGATGCAGGGATTAACTATAAAACGGTAGAGAATATCCAAGATGCGCTGTTTGGTTTATGTCCAAATGGTGTTGATGTGTATTTTGATAATGTAGGTGGAGAGATCTCGGATGCGGTCTTAAACCTTCTGAACTCCTTTGCACGTATCCCACTTTGTGGCGCTATTTCTTCCTATAATCGAACAGATGGAGACCTAGGTCCACGTGTTCAAACGAAGTTGTTGAAGAGTCGCGCATTAATGCAAGCCTTTATCGTAGGGGATTTTGCAGAGCGTTTCCCTGAAGGGATTAAACAACTTGGAACATGGTTAGCTGAAGGAAAACTAAAATACGAAGAGACGATCACTGAAGGGTTTGACCAGATTCCAGAAGCATTCCTTGGTTTATTTGAAGGGAATAATCTAGGTAAACAGCTTGTAAAGGTTACAGATCCTAAATATTAGAATAAAACAAGCCAGGCATAGCCTGGCTTGTTTTATGAGGTCTTCTCTTTATCCAACCATTTTGAATACTGAGCTGTAATGATGATGGCTGTTAATAGTATGGTAAGGAGTAATACGACCCAAATGGCTAGTAAGCCTGGTGTGAATGTTTCCATGTCTTGAGCGTGTAAAACTACCCAACTACCAAATCCGAAGAAGAGAAGATAAAGTAAAATGGCTGGGACTAACAAGACTATTTTTTTAATAAGACGATTATAAGATGATTTCTTTGGCATATATCATTCTCCTTTTCCTTACGGTAATGTCTCGCACACAACTCCGTCTTGATCTCCATCAAGGCGATGAGGGTCGTCAGTTGGTCCTCCTGCAGCTTCAAAGAAAGCTTGAGCCACATGTTGTTTTTTGAAATCACCACAATCACGATCAGGACCATCTGGTTCATAAGGGAGGGAGATGTTTGATTGACTTGAATCAGGTTGTTTCGTTTTCTCTTTGATTGCTTCGGAATGAAATCCATCTTCCTGCACATAATCAGGGTCCTTCCAGATTCCCCTAGCGTTTTCCTTTGCTTCCTGTTCTGCTTCCCTTAATTCTTCGACATACTTATCATTTGGTGGATAAACGTATGCAACACGTGCCAAGCCGTTTTGAACGACTTGCTTATTGTACATTTCTCCGTTTACATATACGTAGGCAAGAATACGATCGTACTTATCTCGCTTGGTTGTACCTATTTCTAATTTGATTTGTTGGCCTGATAGCTTATCTTTAGCGAACTTACTAGCCTCAGGTCCATATGGTTGAACGGGTTTGTTAGGATGCTTCGTTTCAGGTGTATCGATTAACAACATCCGAATGGTTTCTTCACTGCCATTCATTTGGACAGAGATTGTATCCCCATCAACCACTTTTTTAACTTTTGCCTTGATCAGGTTTTGCTGTTCGGTTGTTTCTTTTGATTGTGATTGTTCGCTTTCTTGTTTCACCTCTGTACATCCAGCGAGGATTAATATAGAGGAAAATAAGATCAGTCCAATGTTCTTAAAGGCGTTCATATGTAAGCTCCTTAATTCTTTGGTGTTATGTACCACTTTAATAGATTTCGAAGCGGGATGCTAGTCTTATAGGTAATTGCATAAATAGACGAAATTTTAGATTTTTCGTACTTTTTGATTTATTTCGGATAATGAAATAGTTTACACTTATCTTATATGGATATAGAAAGGGGAATGTATAGTGTACGCAATTGTAAATGCGAGTGGGTTTAATGGGGAGGAGTAACTACGGTTCAGATCCTTCCAGGGAGTGCTAATGTGATTGGTGGAGAGATGGCAATTGTAAAAACAGCTGGAACAGTTGTGGATGAAATGGTTGTTCAAGCCCCGTCAGGTCTGAAAGCAGCTACTGGTGAAAATCCAAAACGTGTTCATGGTGGTAAAGGTAATCTACCTACAACAAGAATGGGAGTAGCTGCGTTACTCCGTCAAAAGCTTATAGAAGCTCAAAATTATCTAGAGAAAAAAGAAGATAAAGAACGAAACTTAGAGCTTGAACAGATTGCTAAAGTACTTGAGAAAAAGATGCCATTACGTGTGCATGCTCATAGAGCGGAGGATATCGCAACGGTTCTACGGGTGAAAAAAGAATTTAATATTGATGTGACAATTGAACATGGGACAGAAGGCCATTTAATTACTGATTTCATTGCGAAGCATGATGTTAGTGTAGCGGTGGGCCCTACCATGACATCACGTTCAAAAGTCGAACTTGTTAACCGTGGTTGGCACACACTTCCTGCTTTCGCAGAAGCCAATATCCCTTTTGCCATCACAACTGACCATCCTGTTGTAACCATTGAACATCTAATAACAAGTGCCATTATGTCTGTTAAACACGGATTAGATGAATCGAGTGCGATGAAAGCTTTAACATTAAATGCAGCGAAGCACTTAGGGATAGACCACCGTGTAGGTTCACTTGAAGAAGGAAAAGATGCTGACATCGTCATTTGGAGTGGAGATCCTTTTGATTTACGAAATTCTGTTGAGCGTACCATGATTGATGGACATTGGGTTTTTGGATAAAACATTTCCCAGGCAATGTGTAAGGAGGAGGCGGCTGTGAATAATCGAATAAAAGCTAGAGATCTTGGGATACAAATTGGATCTTTATCCGTTGGAGAACATAATCAAATCACAGATGTGCCTGGTGTGCAAGTAGGGCAT
>SDGW01000196.1_pt1 | contig 26050 bp, 25 predicted proteins | sample 2873831 | NCBI WGS metagenome assembly SDGW01 (sample SAMN08132700, study PRJNA421101) | hypersaline lake metagenome | isolation source: celular fraction 0.22 microns magnesium sulfate-rich crust from ephemeral... | place: Spain: Penahueca Lagoon, Toledo | collected 2011-07 | reverse complement strand
GGCGGGCCGCGCCCTGCCGGTCGACGGCCTCGAGGGCCTCGCTCGGCCCGTCGGTCCGGAGCGCCTCCCGTGCGCGCTCGAGGGCGCGCTCGCAGTCCGCGCGGGACTCGGTCCAGCCCGGCAGCGGCGTCGCTTCCCCGTAGCCGACGGCGGGTTCGTCGCCGGCCCCGGCGTTCCCGCGGTCGGCCTCGTCGACGAGCCGGACGAGGAAGCCGTCGCGGGACTCGATCGTCCCGTCGGCCGTCTCGAGCGGCGCCGCGAGCTCGAGCGAGAAGGGCCGATACTCGAGCGAGAGGTCCTCGGCGGCGCTCATGGCAACACCAGCCCCCCGGCGAAACAGACGGCGTAGACCGCGAGCAGCTTGCCCGTCGCCTCGAGAGCGGGATTGAGCGCCTCGCCGTCGGTCCGGGTCAGTACGGTTCGCGCGATCGTCGCGGCGTAGGGAAGGGTCACCAACGGGAGCAGGGCGCCGGTGCCGACGTCGGTCGCGAGCCAGAACCAGACGGGGACGACGTAGGCGATCGCGAGCATGGCCACGTACTCGACGCGGCTCCACCGATAGCCCAGTCGGACGGCGAGGGTCCGTTTGCCCGCCTCGGCGTCGGTCTCCCTGTCCCGGACGTTGTTCACGACGAGAATCGCCGTCGAGAGGCCGGCGATCGGCAGGCTCGCGACCGCGGCCTCGAGCGTGACGGTGCCGTCGGGGATCGCCGTCGCGAGCGGTTCGGCGAGGACGGCGGAGGCCTGCACGTAGTAGGTTCCGGTGACGGCGACGAGGCCGAAGAAGACGAAGACGAAGAGGTCGCCAAGCCCGTGATAGCCCAGCGGGTAGGGGCCGCCGGTGTAGGCCCAGCCGCAGAAGACGCTCACCAGACCGACGACGAGGATCGGCACGCCCCCGACGTAGACGAGGTAGGTGCCCGAGCAGATCGCCAGCCCGAAGGTGACGATCGTCGCGAGCTTGACCTGGTCGGGCGAGATCAGCCCCGACTGGGTGACCCGGGTGAAGCCCTCCCGGTCCTCGGTGTCGGCCCCCTTGACGGCGTCGTAGTAGTCGTTCGCGAAGTTCGTCCCGATCTGGATCAGCGCCGCGCCGACGAAGGCGACGAGTGCCGGCAGCGGGGCGAACACGCCCTCGTGGGCCGCTAGCCCCGACCCGACGATCACCGGGGCCGCGGCCGCGGGCAAGGTCTGCGGGCGGGCCGCCATCAGCCACGCCTTCGTCCGTGAGATTTCGACCTCGGCCGAACTCATGGTTCGAGTGTCCCACTCGAGAGAGTGTCAACGTTGGCATTGCGAGCGACCGCCGGCGATCGCGGCCGCGGCGAGCGGGCAGGAACGGAGTCGACGCCTACGACGACGGGACGACGAGTTCGACCGGTTCCATCCGGAAAAACGCCGTCTCGTAGCCCTGATGGCGGGCCGCTTGCGGCGGCGACTCGATCGCGATCCGGACCGAATCGCCCGCCCGGGCGTCGGCGATCGACAGCCCGTAGTGAAAGCCGTACTCGTCGTCGATCGTCGGCTCGAGGTCGAACGGTGCGTCGCGGACGCGTTCCCCGTCGCGCTCGAGGACGACCCGCAGCGACGCGTTCGGCAGCGGGACCCGGTTGTACGGGGTCCGCGGCGAGACGAGCAGGTAGCGATCGTCGTCGTCGGCCAGCCGCGACCCGGACTCGAGCAGCGCGACGACGAACGCGGCGTCGCCGCTCGCGGGGAGTCCGTCGCCGGTCGAGCCGTCCGTCTGGGAGCCGGCGGCCGACTCGACCAGCCGGGTTCCCGGATAGGCGTCGGCCGGCGGCACCCGCGAGTAGGGAACGGGCGGCTCCGGTCCGCTCCCTCCGTCGCTCTCGCCCTCGTCGCCATCGTCGTCGGCGGTCCCCTCGCGGCCCGTCATCGGCTCGAGGGCACCCCGCTGGCCCCACCGATCCTGGTCCAGCAGTTCGATCCCCTCGACGACGGCCTCGCGGAAGGCTCGATCGTAGGTGAACTCGAACGTCGCGGTGGCGGCGTCGGCGAATCGATCGGCGAGGGAGCCGGTCCGACGGATCGAGAGCGGGGGGAGTTCGACGCCGACGGCGTAGGTCCCGTCGGCCGGGAGATCGACGTTGTCGCCGTAGTGAAGCCCCATCTCCTGGGAGAGCATCGGCCACAGGGAACGCGTCCTGCGCCGGTCGTCGCCCGCGACCGTCACACGCGGTTCGACGCCGGGGAGGACCCGTCCGGACTCCCGGTCCCGGACGACGACCATCAGATGCACGCCGCGGCCGGCCGCGGGCTCGACGAGTTCGCGGTCGGTCCCGGTGACGACCCAGAAGGGATGCGGATACGACAGCATCGGCGTGAGCGCGTACTCGCCGGCGTCGACGGGCTCGAGAACGCGCATCGACTTCCGGTGGCCGGGCAGATAGACCGCCTCCGGCGGGTCCTCGAGCATCGGGATCGGCGGGGTACCCGAGACGGCTCCGGAATCGCCGCCGTCGGCGTCCCCGTCGGACTCGCCGCTGGGCGCGGTACAGCCCGCGAGCGCGAGCGCGGCCGGCGGCGTCGTCCGTCGGAGGAACGTTCGGCGGTGCATCGGGTCGGACTACGGGTGCGACGTTAGTAGTGCCACGGGAAGTCGTCGAACTCCGGCTCCCGGCCCTCGACGAAGGCGTCCCGGCCTTCCTTCGCCTCGTCGGTCATGTAGCCGAGCCGCGTGGCCTCGCCGGCGAAGACCTGCTGGCCGACCATCCCGTCGTCGGTCATGTTGAACGCGTACTTGAGCATCCGCATCGCCGTCGGGCTCTTCGAGTTGATGCGCTCGCCCCACTCGAGCGCGGTTTCCTCGAGTTCCTCGTGGGGAACCGCCTCGTTGACCATGCCCATCTCGGCGGCCTCGTCGGCGTCGTAGGTCTTCCCGAGGAAGAAGACTTCGCGGGCCTTCTTCTGGCCGATCTGCTTGGCGAGGTAGGCCGAGCCGAAGCCGGCGTCGTAGCTGGCCACGTCGGGGTCGGTCTGGAGGAACTTCGCGTGCTCCTCGCTCGCGATAGTGAGATCGCAGACGACGTGCAGCGAGTGGCCGCCGCCGACGGCCCAGCCCGGCACCACCGCGACGACTACCTTCGGGATGTGGCGGATGAGTCGCTGGACCTCGAGGATGTGGAGCCGCCCTTGCTCGGACGCCCGTTCCTCGTTGCCCTCGTACTGGTAGCCGTCTTCGCCGCGAATCGTCTGGTCGCCGCCGGAACAGAAGGCCCAGCCGCCGTCTTTCGATGACGGCCCGTTCCCAGTCAGCAACACACAGCCCACGTCGGTCTGGCGCTTGGCGTGATCGAGGGCGTCGTAGAGTTCGTCGACGGTCCCCGGCCGGAAGGCGTTGCGGACGTCGGGGCGGTCGAACGCGATCCGGACCGTCCCGGCGTCGACCGCGCGGTGGTAGGTAATGTCCCCGAACTCGTCGTTCGGTTCCGCGGGCTCCCACTGCTCGGGATCGAAGAGTTCCGAAACCATTGCTCGAGTGTGACGGGCGGTCGGTGAAATAGATTCGCGTCTCGGCTGCCCCCTCGGTCGCGATCGCCGGTGCCGGTCAGGCGGGAGCGTCGTCAGTCCCGTCGTAGTCGGTATACCGCGCCCAGACTGCCAGCAGGCTCGGCAGGACCACGATGCTCGCGAGGAACGCGTACGCGATCGCGACGCTCGTGACGAAGCCGAAGCGCCGCAGCGACGGCACGAGCGCGAACACGAGGACGCCGAAGCCCGCGGCGGTCGTGACGGCGCTCGCGACCAAGGCGCCGCCGGTCCCTCGAACCGTTCGGCGGAGCGACGCGATGGGGTCGGACCGGGCCCGCTCCTCTTCGAGGAACCGCTCGCCGACGTGGATCGCGTAGTCGACGCCGATCCCGATGCCGATCGCCGCGATGATGGCCGTCTCGGACGTGAATGGGATCCCTGCGAGGTACATCGTTCCGAACAGCCACGCCTGCGCGAACAGGACTGGCGCGACGACGACCGCGCCCAGCGAGAGCGTGCGGTAGCGGAGCCGGAACGTCGCCGTCAGGAACGCGAGGATGACGGCGAACGTGATCGCGAAGCCCTGGACGAGCGTCTCGAGCAGCCCCCGCTGGACGAGTTCCTCGACGATCGGCTGCCCGGTCGCCGTCACCGTCAGCTCGGAGTCGCCGTCGACGGTCGTCGCGACCGCCCGCATCTCCTCGGTGATCGTCGCGGTGTTCGCCCCGCCGGAGAGGCCGATCGAGAGCCGGAGCGACCGGTACTCGCCGTCCGCGCGATGGATCGTCTCCGCGGCCGCCGACGGATCAGCCGCGTAGACCGCGTCGTAGACCGCCGTGAGGTTCTCGTCCGGTACGCCGTCGCCGTCTGTGTCGGCGGCGGCGACCGCGGCGGCGACCGTCTCGTTGTCCGCGGCGACCGTTCGGATCGTCTCCAGCGGTCCCGTCGCCTGCAGCCGGCCGTTTGCCAACGTCTGCGCGGACGAGGCGTTCGCCGCCCGGTCCCTGCCGGCCGCGACCCGCTCGAGCGTGTCGGGGCCGGTGACCGGCCCCTCGATCAGTAACTCCGCCCGCGACTGGTCGCGCGACTGGGCGAACCGATCGTTCAGGTAGACCGCCTGCTCGCGCAGCTGGTAATCGCTCGGCTGCAGCGACTCGGGGAGCGAGTCCATCCAGGCCGGCGAGTCCCGCGGGAGGAAGTCCGTCTGCTCGATCGACGTGTCGATGTCCGTCGCGGCCGCGCCCCCGGCCGCGCTCAGGACGAGCGCGACGGCGATGACGACGTACGGCGCCCGGTCGGCGATCTCGGCACCGACGCCGAGGACCCGGCCGGCGACGCCGCCGCGACCGAACGCCGACCGCCGACGCGACAGGCCGAGTCGCTCGAGTCCCCCGTCGAGTTCGACCTTCAGCGCTGGAAGCAGCAGGCCGAAGACGAGAAACGCCGCCGCGATGCCGACGGCGCTGACGATGCCGAACTCCCTGATCGACGCCAGCGGGCTGACGACGTTCGAGAGGAACCCGACGGCGGTCGTGAACGTGGCGGCACCGATGGCGACGACGACGCCGGCCAGCCCCCGGCGCATCGCCGTCCGCGGCGTCGCGTCGGGGTCGTCGGCGGCGGCCTCCCGATAGCGCATCACGACGTGTAACGCGTAGTCGATCGAGAGCCCGATCAGCAGGAACGGGACGGCGATCAAGATCTGCGTCACGCCGATCCCGGCCCACCCCATGAAGCCGGCCATCCACGCGAGGACGAGCGCGATCCCGGCGAGTCCGAGTCCGACGTCGAAGACGTCGCGGTAGGCGATCCCCAGCGAGAGGACGATGACGAGCAGCGCGATCGGCGAGATGATCGCGAAGCTCTCGCCGGTCGCCTTCGTGCTCTCGGCGTCGACGACGGCGCTCCCGAAGACGAAGCTCTCCCCGGACGTCAACGTCGTCGCCGACAGCTCCCTGATCTCGAGTTGGGCGTCGGCCACGTCCGCAGGGAGGTCGTCGCCGCTCGCGCCGCTCGTGTCCTGAAAGACGGTGAGAACGCGGCCGTCGGTCGTCGTCGACCCCGGCTCGTAGTCGGTCGGCAGCAGCGAGTACGGATCGACCGCGCCCGTGGCCCCCGCACCCGGGTCGAGTACCCGCTCGACGGTCGCCTCGACCTCGCTCTCGGACATCGACTCCAGTTGCGCGATCTGGGCCTCGAGCGACGGCGGTGCCGAGCCGTTGGCCGCACCGTCGGATCCGTCCCGGGTCCCGTTTCCGGCCTCGGCCTCTCGAATCGCCGCCGTCGCGACGACGTTCGAGAGCCCGACCGTCGGCCGGCGCTCACGCAGGGTCGCGTTCACGTCGGCGTCGTTCGCGATGGCCCGTTGGAGGCGAAGTCCCTCGAGCAGCGACGCCTTCGACAGGGCGTTCTCGTCGCGGACGACGACCTGGACGACGGTCGCGTTCTCGCCCTCGATGGCGAACTCCGTCCGGAGCTGGTCGTACTTTTCGGCCTCCGTCGAGTCGCTCTCGAAGTTCGCGATCGTCAGCTCCGAGTCGACGCTCCCGGCCCCGCTGGCGACGAGCACCGTCGCCACCAGCACGACCGCGACGATGGCCTTGCTGTGTGCGGTCACGAACGCCGCGTACCGATCGGCCGGATCCATTACTACCCGTTTCCGGCCCCGGTAACATAAGTATTGTAGGATCCTACAAAATATATTCAGTCGAGGACCCCCGTTACTGATAGGCCCGACGCTCGAACCCTCGAGCGACCGACCGCAGGTATTCATGAGTACACGAGATGCAGTCGCGGCGCTGAAACGGCTCGGCCTGCCGAACTATCAGGCCCGCGTCTTCGTCGCCCTCCAGGAACTGGGGACGGGGACCGCACAGGAGATCAGCGAAGTCTCGGAGGTGCCCCGGTCGCAGGTCTACGGTGCGGCCGACGACCTCGTCGAGCGCGGGCTCGTCGAACTGACCGAGTCGTCGCCGAAGCGGTACCGACCGGTGAGTCTCGCCGCCGCTCGCGAGCAGTTGACGAACCGCCTCGAGCGAGAGCGCGAGCGCGCGTTCGAGAACCTCGCGGAACTCCGGACGGCGACGCCGGACCGCCCGGACGACGGATCGGTGTCGACCCTTCGGGGCCGCCAGCCGATCGACGACCGGATCGCGGAGCTGATCGGCGAGGCGGCGTCGGCCGTCGTCTTCACCGCGCCCTCGAGACGGTCGCTGACCGAGGGGATCGAGACGGCGCTGCGCGAGCGGGCGACGCAGGGGGTCGCCGTCACCGTCGTCACGGCCGAGGAGGCGATCCGCGAACGCTTCGCGGAGAGCCCGATACGGGTGATCGTGATGGGCGAGGACAACCCGGCCGACTTCGCCGGCCGGGCCCTGATGATCGACCAGGGAACGGTGTTGCTGTCGGTCGCGACCGACGACGAGACGGTCGACGAAGAGGCGATGTGGACGGCCGGCAGCAGCATCGGCCGCATTCTGGCGCAGTTCATGCAGTCCGGCATCGAGTCCGGCAAGGGACGCAACGACTGACTCGGGGGAACGGTCGAACGGAGTCCTGCTCGAGTCCGCGGAGGACCGCGTCGTCCCCGCGCGAACGGGACGAGATCGGCGCCCTCTTCCCCGATCGCTCGGTGTGAGAGACGGATCCCGACTCTCGTCGTTCGGGGCCGACCGACGGATTTCGTATACCATTCTATGGTTTATGTGTCCGAGGGGCGCCTGTTCGAGCCGTCTCAGCTACCGATTCAGCCGGGTTCGACGAGCCGCGGACCCGTCATCTAGGCCGAGTGATTTTTTATTCGGCCGTCCGATCGGCTACCCGATGGGGGAGACCTACTACGAGGTTCTGGGGGTCGACCCGGACGCCACGGCCGACGAGATCGAGTCGGCCTACCGCGACCGCGTCCTCGAGACCCATCCGGACCACTCCGACGCCCCCGACGCGGCCGAGCGGTTCCAGCGGGTCCAGACGGCCAGGTCGGTGTTGACCGACGGGGACGAACGGGCCCGCTACGACCGGCTCGGCCACGAGGCCTACGTCGGACTCGCCGACGACACCGCAAACGGCGACGCGGCCGACGAGGCCACCGATGCGGACCGGAATACCGGCCGCCGCCGTTCGCACGCGACGGGCGGCCACACGAGTACGACGGGGTCGACCGACGGAGACGGCGGGACGACCGCGGGAACGGAAGCCGGCGGCGCGACGACCGGACGGCGAACGAGCCGTCGGACCGGCCGCGCTCGAGGGGCCGGGCGCGGGACGACGACAGATCGGACCTCGAGCCACCACGCTCGCCAACGGTCGCGGCGCCGCCAGCAGCGGGCGACGCGGCGGGCGGCCGGCGACTGGCCCTTCGGCGCGGACGACGCCGAGGAAACGAACGAGTCGACGGGAGCGACCGGGGGCGGCGACGCGACGACGGACGACGGCTTCAGCTACTCCGTTCACGGCTGGGACGACGAGATCGACCTCGAGTGGGAGGGGCGGCAGATCGACGGATCGACGGCGACGTCGGTCGGGGCCGTCGCATTGCTGTATCCGCTGCTCGTCTGGGCGACGCTCACGCCGCTGTTTCCGCTGGCGATCAACGCCGTCCTCGCCGCCTGTACGCTCGCGCTGGTGGGGTACCTGTTGACGATGCCACGGCTGGCGATCGGCGTCTTCGGTGGGTGGAGCGTCCTGTTCCCGCTCGGCATCGCGGCGCTGTCGCCGGTCGGGCTCGGATCGCTGGTCGGGCTGTTCGCGCTCGGGTTCGTCTGGATCCCGCTGGGCTACGCCGTCGTACTGTGGTGGGTCCTGCAGCCGTAGCCGAACCCGGATCGCCGGCGAAACGGAGTTACGCGCCGTCCTCGCGGTCGGCCGCGACCGCCTCCGTAACGCGCTCCGCGAGGGCGTCGCGCCGTCGGTGACTCGCCTCGGAATCGAACGCGACCGAGAGGACCTGCGTCCCCGGCGTCTCGAGCGAACGGCGATAGGCGGCCGAAAAGTCCGCGGGCGCGACGCGTTCGAACGCGAGGTCGTACACGTCCTCGAGCGCGGAAAAGTCGAGGCCGTGGGGCGTCTTGAACTGGTCCGTGAAGGGCGGTTCGAACTCCTCGATGGGAAGTTCGTGGAAGATGCCGCCGCCGTCGTTGTCCAGCAGGACGATCGTGGCGTCGACGCCGCAGCGCTCGAGCGCGAGCAGGCCGTTCGAGTCGTGGTAGAAGGCCAGGTCGCCGGTGACCAGCACCAGCGGCTCGTCGGTCGCGCTGCCGGCGCCCAGCGCGGTGCTCGTGATCCCGTCGATCCCGCTGGCCCCGCGGTTGGCAAGTACCGTCAACTCGGCAGCCCGCGGCCGGGCGAACCGGTCGGCGTCCCGGATCGGCATGCTGTTCGAGACGAACACCGTGGTCGGATCCGGCGCGTTCGCGACCGCCTCGGCGAGGATCGCCCCCTCGAAGGGGTCGTCCGCGAGCGCGTCCGTGGCGAGCGCCTCGTCGCGGACCGCCCAGTGGCGGCGTTCCGCCGCCTCGAAGCGCTCGCGCCAGTCGCCGTCGAGTTCGGGGCGACCGTCTCCGTCGGGCAGCGCCTCGAGCAGTCCGTCGACGACGGCGGCGGGATCGGCCGCCAGCAGGTCGGTCGCGGTGAACGTGGCCTCGCGCCACTCCCCGGCAGGATCGACGAGGAACTGCCGGGCGTCGGCGTCGCGCAGCCAGTGTCGGAGCGGCTTCGAGGTGGGAGAGGCACCGATCCGAAGGACGACGTCGGGGGGCGGCAGCTCCCCGACGTAGGCGTCGTAGCCGCCGTAGACCGTTCGCGTTTCGGCCGGCTTCGCTCCGCTCTCGCGATCGGCGCTCTCCCGTCCGACGTGCGGGCCGAACCGCAGCCCCGAGAGCGGGTCCGCCAGGATGGGAGCGTCGAGTCGCTCCGCGAGTTCGGCGACGGCGGCCGGCTCGAGGGCGGGGAGCGCCGTCGGGTCGGCCGGCCCCGCGACGAGCAGCGGGCGGTCGGCGTCGGCGAGCGCCGCCGCCAGTCGGTCGCGGTCCGCGTCGTCCGGTACCCGCGGGCCGTCCGCAGCCGTCACGAACGGACCGTCCCGCCCTCCGCCGGCGAGCGTGTCGGCGAACGATTCGGGCACGTCGCCGGGCACCTCGATCGGCTCGAGGGGCTTGCGGAACGGACAGTTGAGGTGGACGGGGCCGGGCGAGACGCCGCCGGTCTCGGCGAGCGCCCGGGCCGCGGTGGTCCGCAGGCTCCGTACTTTCCGCTCGTCGGCCTCCGGTTCGGGGAGTTCGGCGTCCCACCGGACCGCGTCGCCGTAGAGTCCGACCTGGTCGACGGTCTGGTTCGCGCCGCTGTCGCGCAGTTCCGGGGGCCTGTCGGCCGTGAGCACGAGCAGCGGGACGCGGGCCCGATCGGCCTCCATAACGGCGGGGTGGAAGTTCGCCGCGGCCGTCCCCGAGGTACAGACCAGCGCGGTCGGCTCGCCGGTGCGACGCGCACGCCCGAGCGCGAAGAAGGCCGCCGAGCGCTCGTCTAAATGCGAGTAGACGTCGATCCTCTCGTGGGCGGCGAAGGCGACCGTCAGCGGCGTCGATCGGCTCCCCGGCGCGATACAGACGGCCTCGAGCCCTCCCTTCGCGAGTTCGTCGACCAGTACGCGGCCCCACAGCGTCGCGCGATTCGGAACGCTCATCGGTTACCCCCGTAATTCGTCGAGGATCGGGCGGAACTTCAACTGTACTTCGTCCCACTCCTCGTCGGGGTCGCTGTCGGCGACGATCCCGTTACCCGCAAAGAGCGTCACCGTTCCGTCGGTCGCGACACCGGATCGGAGTCCGACCGCGAACTCGCCGTCCCCGTCGGCGTCGAACCAGCCCACCGGCGCGGCGTACCAGCCCCGGTCGAACGCCTCCGTCTCGCGGATCGTCTCCCACGCCGCGTCCGGCGGGACGCCGCCGACCGCGGGCGTCGGGTGCAGCGCCTCGACGATCTCGAGGACGTGCCGATCGCCCGAGAGCGTCGCCTCGATCGGCGTCCGGAGGTGCTGGATCGTCGCCAGCCGACGGATCGTCTGCTCGCTGACCGCGAGCTCGGACGCGAGCGGCGCGAGCTGCTCGCGGATCGCGTCGACGACGAGCCCGTGTTCGCGCTGGAACTTCTCGTCCGCGCGCATGCGCTCAACGTGGTCCTCGTCCGCGGCCGGCGTCTCGCCGCGGGGCACCGAGCCGGCCAGCGCCTCGGTCTCGACGCGCCGGCCGCGTTTCGCGACCAGCCGTTCCGGCGGCGCGCCGAAGAAGGTGCCGCCGGCGCCGTGTCCGATCGAAAATCGATAGCAGTTCGGGTACTGGCGGCCCAGCCGCTCGAGGGTCGTCGGGACGTCGATCGGCCCCTCGAGCTCGACCGACAGCGCCTGCGCGAGGACGACCTTCCTCAGCCGGCCGTCGGCGATCCGCTCGAGCGCGGCTTCGACCTGCGCCGTCCACTCGGCGGGCGAGGTCGTCCGCCGGGTCGCGGCGACGCCGGGCGTCGACGGCGTAGGTCCCGTCCCCGGCGAGACCGTCAGGCGGTCGTGCCAGCGCTCGAGGCGGTCGTCGACCTCGTCGGCCCGGTCGCCGACGACCGTGAGCCAGGTTCCCCCGTCGGTCCGGGTGACGAGCACCTGCGGGACGACGAACGACGCCGCCGGGAAGCCGGTCCAGGGCGGCGTCGGCTCGTGGCCGTCGTGGAAGGCGACGCCGCCGACGGCTCGCGGGCGAGCCGGCTCGGGGCCGTCGTGAACGAGCCCGGAAAAGGTCCGGTCGGCCCGTTCGCGGAGGCGATCGAAGCGGTCGGTTCCGTCGGCGGTGAACTCGGCGGCGATCCCGCGACCGACCAGTTCCAACCCGTCGGGCGTGGCCCACTGGACGCCGGCGGCGCTGCCGTCGAGGATCGCGTTCGCGGCGACCCCCTCGAGTTCGCGGCTCCGACTGACGAGGTCGGCAGCGCCGTCGGCCCCGTTCGTCTCGCCCGCCAGTCGCCCGTCGCCCGACGATCGGTCCATCGACCGCACGTCAGGACCGGCCGGACTTCAGCCTGACTATTGGGATCAGCTGTAGCGCTGTTCCTCCCAGGGGTTGGCGGTCCGGGAGTAGCCGCGCCGCTCCCAGTACCCCCGCTGTGACTCGGTGAGGAACTCGACGCCGTCGACCCACTTGGCACCCTTGTAGGCGTACTTGTGGGGCGTGACGACCCGGAGCGGCCCGCCGTGGTCCGCGGGCAGGGCCTCGCCGTCAAACGCCCACGCGAACAGGACTTCCTCGCGCATGCAGTCCTCGAGCGGCAGATCCGTAGTGTAGCCGTCCAGCCCGGAGAACATGACGTGGACGGCCTCGTCGTCGACGCCGGCTCGCTCGGCGATCTCGGGGAAAGGGACGCCGGTGAACGCGCAGTCGAACTTGCTCCAGCCGGTCACGCAGTGGAAGTCCTGTCGCTGCGTGACCGAGGGCAGTTCGCGAAACTCGTCCCACGAGAACGTCAGCTCCTCCTCGACCGCGCCGGTGACGGTGAACTCCCACGTCTCCGGGTCCCAGTCGGGCGTCCCGCTCTTCGAGAGGACCGGAAACTCACTCGTCTCGCGCTGTCCCGGCGGTAGCCGCTCGTCGCCGAACTCCCGATAGAGATCCGTGACGTCGGTCGCGTCCATGTCCGTCCGTGCGCCCGAACGGACGTAGATGTGACGCCATCGATCGCCGCGTTCGACGACCCACCCGGATAGGGCCGCAGTCGATCGGGGGCGCTCGAGAGCGATTTGACACCGCTTCGGAGCTCGCCGGTCGCTGCTCGATCAAGGCGACATTCCCGGGACGTAGTCGGGGTAGAAACGGACCGAAACGGTCGCTCCGCGGTCGCCACTCGGTAGTTTCCGTCGAAACCCTCGCCATCCCTTAGTACGGTCTCGCCGAGAGTACGATCGCATGGCGAGTGGACAACAGCTAACGGAACGAGAAATGACAGACACAGAACCGGAGGAGATGGGCGAGCAGGCGATGGGACCGGCGTTCGTCGCGTCGGCCGCGTCGGTCGGGCTCGCGCTGTACTACTATTTCGTCCGCGGCGACCGCGAACTCGGCACGTTCGTCGGCCTCTGGCCCCCGACGATCCTCGCGTTCGCGAGTTACTTCAACCAGCGCAAAATGCGCCAGCAGCTGGAGACGCTGACCCAGCCCGGCACGACCCTGAAGAACGCGTTCGATTCGATGATGGGCAACCGCTGAGCCGATCGTCTCGATCCCCGAACCGAGACGGTGCCGTCCGACCGCCGTCGATCGCCGATCTCACACGTGCCCCCGGTTTTCGAGTACGGAGTCGGCGAGGGGCTTCGTTTCGGCCTCGTGACCGGTCGGTTTCGCCCGGTGTGGAGTCCCCGTCAAACCTAAATACCCCCTCGCCGAAAGCCGAATCAGATGCCGAAAGTAGAGATCACCATACCGGAGCACCTCGAGATGCAGATCGCCCAGATGGTCGAGCGCGGCGAGTTCGTCAACCGCGAGGAGGCGATCGAGGACCTCCTGTCGACGGGCATCAAGGCGTACAAGACCAGCGGGCCGTCGGACGACGAGGAGGGCGCGACCGGCGGAACCGGCTTCGAAGACGACGGCATGATGGGCCACGACGACGAGTACGTCTTCTAGATTCCGATCGCGAGCAGCGGGACTCCGAACGCGATCGCGACGCCGACCAGCGCGACGAGCGCACCGGTCAGCGCCTCCCCCGCCGAAAAGTCGCTCATCGGTGCGGTCGTCCGGTCGGCCGCGAGGTCGTGACCGACGTCGGCTCCCGTGTCGTCCCCGTTTGCGGTGTCGCTGTCGTCCGTCATACCCGCGTGTTCTCGGCTCGATCGCTTAAGGTCACCGACACGGTCTCGAGCGGCCGCGCCGCCGACGGCCCCGTCGAGCGGGATTCGCCCGATCCAGACCCCTTTACTACCCCGGGCGCGAACGGTCGGGTAACGACCACATGGTACTGACAAAACGCGTTATCCCGTGTATCGACGTAGATCTCGACGAGGACGGGAATCCGGCCGTCTACACCGGCGTCAACTTCGAGGACCTGAAGTACACCGGCGATCCGGTCGAGATGGCCAAAGCCTACAACGAGTCCGGCGCGGACGAGTTCGTCTTCCTCGACATCACCGCCTCCGCCGACGGCCGGGAGACGATGCTCGAGGTCGTCGAACGCGTCGCCGACGAGGTCTTCATCCCGCTGACCGTCGGCGGGGGCATCCGCACCACGGAGGACATCAAGGAGACCCTGCGGGCCGGCGCCGACAAGGTCTCGATCACCACCGGCGCGCTCGAGCGCCCCGAACTGATCAACGAGGGGGCTCGCGCCTTCGGCAGCCAGTGTATCGTCATCAGCGTCGACGCCAGACGGCGCTTCGACGAAGGGGGCGAACACTACGTCGAGGTCGACGGCGAGTCCTGCTGGTTCGAGTGCACCAAGAAGGGCGGCCGCGAGGGGACCGGAATCGACGTCCTCGAGTGGGCCGCCGAGGCCGAGGCCCGCGGCGCGGGGGAACTCTTCGTCAACTCGATCGACAAGGACGGCACCAAGGACGGCTACGACCTCCCGCTGACGGAAGCGGTCTGTGACGCCGTCGACACGCCCGTGATCGCCTCCTCGGGCTGTGGCGGTCCCGAAGACATGTACGACGTGTTCACCGAGGCCGGTGCCGACGCCGGCCTCGCGGCCTCGATCTTTCACTTCGACGAGTACTCCATCGAGGAGACGAAGGCCTACCTCGACGAGCGCGGCGTCCCCGTCCGCCTCTGATACGGTTTGCTGTACCGATTTACCGGTGGGACCGCGACCGCCCTGCGGTCCCACCGCCAATGACGGACAGTAGACCGTATGAGACCGTTCTCGCTTTCGACCGCTCACCGTCGGCGACCCCGGCGGTCCGGTCGGGCATCCAGTACGTTTATTCCGCCCCGGTCCTCCGTTCCGGTAGTGAAATGGCGGTGCACGCGGTGTGGCAAACCGCACGCGGAAGACGACCCGCCCTGTGACGAGTGCGGCCACAACGCCTTCGAGAAGGCGATCGTTCGGGTCGACGAGACCGACGACGACCGCGACGGCGAACGCAGCGGCAGCGACCCGATCCCGACGGGGACCGTCGAGACCGGGCCGGAGTACGTCTGGGCCTGTACCAACTGCGGCCGGGAACACGTCCGGAACGCGCCGCCGTGTTCGCGCTGTGGTAACCCCGACCTCGAGCGGGTCGAGCGGACCTACGAGGACGTCGAACGGGACCTCGAGACGCCGAGCTGGTTCGAGGTCGCCAGGCCCTACCTGCCGCTGTTCGCCGTCATCGGGATCGTCGTCGCGCTGTTCGCGACGGGGATTGTCTCGCCGTCGGTACTGCCTGGGATCGGCCCGCCCTCGCCGCCGGACGCACCGGGCCAAGCCGACGAAGCGGCCGGGCTCGACCTCGAGGCGACCGCGGCCGCGGTCCACGACCGGCTCGAGGACGAACGGGACCGGTCGGACAGTCGAACGTACGACGAGGGGCTCGCGGCGTACGCGGAGTACTACAACCGGATGCTCGTCGCGGTCGAGTTCGACGACGCGGAGCCCGACGCGCCCGACCCGAACGCGTTCGACCACGGCTGCGGCGGTGCGCAGGTCGTCACCGCGCAGTCGACGCTCACCGAACTCACCGTCGACGAGTACGAGGACGAGCGAGCGTTCGGGGACGCGATCGCCGAGGCGCTCCTCGCGGAGTACGGCGAGGACATGCGAAGCGGGTTCGACGCCGAGGGCATCGACGTCCACGTGGCACCGAACGACGCCGTCTACGTCTTCTATTCGGCGTGCTGATCGGGCCGGTGGAGCGCGGCCTCGACGTCGTCGAGCGGTGAGAAGAATCGATTTCGGCGACGAGAACGGTTCGAGAGCTCCGCGACCGCCGTTGCGGGCCCTTACGCGGCCGCCTCGAACGCGTCGCGGAACGCCGTCGCCTTCTCGCGGACGGTGACCGCCGCCTCCTCGAGGCACTCGAGCGGGTCGGCCCCGCCCTCGGTCTTGACCGTCAGGATCGGCTCGGTCTGGCCGCCCGACTGTTCGGGGTTGACGTCGTAGGTCGCCGCGCTCACGTCGTCGTGTTCGAGCAGCGCGCCCTTGAGTACGTTCATGAAGGTGTGATCCTCGCCGGCGATCTCGATCGAGAGCTCGTCGTCGGTACTCTCGGTGACCCGCAGTTCCATGCTGTATTGGTCCGACCGTCGGCCGCTTGTACCTTTCGAAGCGGCCGTTGCCGGTCGACCGCGGCTCCCGCGGCGCCGCCTCGAGGGCGGCCCCGGACGGCGCGGTCCCGCACCGGTTCGTCGAAGGCAAACCACTATACGCCCCCGTTCGAACCACGCGATATGGATTCGGTTGCGGCCCTGCTGACGGTCCTCGTCGCCGCGACGCTGCTCGGGTCGGTCGCAGTCGTCAGGCGGCTTCACCGGCCGGCGCGGCGCTGGCGCGACCGCCTCCGGTCGCGGTTCGTCCTCGGCGTGCCGTGGGGCTCGCTGCTCGTGGTCGCCGTCGTCCTCGCGGTCTATCTGTTCGTCCAGGACGGGATCGCGAACTTCGACGACCCGGTGACGATCCCCTTCCGGACGTGGTCGTACTTCTACCCGCTGGGGATGGCCACGGCGTCGTTCTCCCACGCGGGGCCGGGTCACCTGATCGGCAATCTCGCCGGGACGGTCGTCGTCGCACCGCTCGCCGAGTACGCCTGGGGCCACTACCCGACCGACGGCGACGCGGGACGCGACTCGCCGTACGAGAACCCGCGGCTCCGGGCGTTCGTCCTCTTTCCGCTGATCGTTATCGCGATCGGGCTGACGACGAGCTTGTTCGCGCTCGGCCCCGTGATCGGCTTCTCGGGTGTGGTCTTCGCCTTCGCCGGTTTCGCCATCGTCCACTACCCGATCGCGACGATCGTCGCCACCCTCGGCGTTCAGGGAGCCGTGTTACGACTCTACGCCGCGCTACGGGACCCGATCTCCGTCTACACCGCCCAACCCAGCCCCCCGTCGGCACCGTCGTGGGCCGGCATCGCGATTCAGGGCCACGCGCTCGGCCTGTTCGTCGGGTTCGTCCTCGGGATCGTCCTGCTCGAGCGCCGGGGACGACGCCCGGATCCGCTGCGGCTCTGGCTGGCCGTCCTCCTGTTCGGCTTCGCGAAGGGACTGTGGGCGATCTACTGGTTCGGCGGGGAGAACACGTACCTCCTCTACCAGGGGCCGGGGGTCGTCGTCGTGGCCGTCCTCGCGCTGGTCGTCACCCTCGCGATCACCGCCTCCGAGCGGCCGGCGATCCCGAAGCGGCTCGCGGGACTGCTTCCCGGGTCGATGACTGCTACCGAGGCGGACGGCGACCGGGCGATCGACCGGCCGCTCGAGTTGGCCAGCGAGAGCGCCGGTGACGACCGGCCCGACGGCGGCCGACTCGAGCGGGTCCGCGAACTCGCCGGCAGCACCCGGGACCGGGCCACTGACGGGGGTTCGTTAACGGCGCTGTCCCGAAAGCAGGTCGCCTTCCTCGCGGTCGTCGGCGTCCTCGCGCTGCTGGCCGGCGTCGCCGTTCCTACCAACTTCCTCGTCGTCGAGGACGCGAGCGCGTCCACGGAGACCGCAGTGCAGATCGAGGACTACACGGTCGAGTACGTCGAGGGCACTCCCAACGAACTCGTCTCGGGGATCGGCATCGAGGCCATCGAGAGCGACGAGGGCCTCGAGTCCAGCGGGGTGATCGTCGCCAGCGAGCGCCGCGAGGTGTGGCTCGAGGCGGTCAGCGCCCAGCGGCTCGCCTTTACCGGCGAGGAGACCGTCTACGTCGGCGGGGCCGGCTGGCGGGAAGCGGTCCACGTCGAGCGGACCGGCTGGGAACCGGTCGGTAACGAGACCGTCTATCAGGTCTGGCTCCGGCCCGACGGCGGGGACCGGCGGCTCGCCCACGAGTCCAACGAGTCGCGGACGGAGGCCCGGATCGCCGGCCGGAACGTGACGGTCGACTCCGACGACGGCGAGTTCGTCCTCGAGGTGACCGGGGAGGGTACGGACTCCGTCACGACGGCGATTCCGGCCGCGAACGAGACGGCGACGGCGGGCGGGCTGACCTTCGAGCGCGAGCGAGAGACGATCTACGCGGCCGCCGACGGAACGCGGGTCGCCATCGCCAGCGAGGAGACGTACAACGGCTATTGACCGGCCACCGCGCAGTGGCGCGCGCTGTCCCGCGGTGAACCACCGGTGAACCGCGGGTCGACGCCGTGCGAGGGATGAGCGAACGCCGACGGCGTGAGCGAATCGGCTGGGGAGGGCGTGGAGATTCCGTGTTGCCAGTACGAGTAGCGTTCCCGGTTCCGGGTTCGGTATTCGCCGCCGATCGTCGGCTCACTTCCCTCTCGCGGCAGCAGTGATTGCTGTCGCAGCGACCGATTACGCTCGAGGCGGCCACTCGATCCGGAAGACTTCGGCCTCGAGCGTCGCCTCGGCGTCGGTGTGAAACTCGAACCGGTTGGGAATCGGGAACTCGGCCCGGAACGCGTGGGTTACCTCGCCGCCGGCGTCCGCCGCGTAGGACTCGACGAACTCCTGACTCCCCTCGTTGTGGACGGTGTACGAGACCGCGGCGATCTCGCTGGCCGCCTCGAGGAAATCCCGGTCCGCGTGACGGTTGCCCCGCTGTGCGCCGAAGGGCGGGTTCGAGAGGACGGTCGCCTCGGTCGTCGCGAACGGATGTCGGCTCACGTCGCCGCGGAGCCACTCGATCCCCCCCTCACCGCTGCCGGTGGCTCCCTCTCCCTCGAGAGCGGTCCGTTCGTTCCGGCGAGCCAGCGCGAGCGCGTCCGGATCGACGTCGATCCCCGCGACCCGCCCCGCGCCGGCCAGCGACGCCGCGATCGCGAGCATCCCGGTCCCGGTCCCCAGATCGATCACGCGGCGCTCGAGGTCGTCCTGCAGTCCGGCGAGGTGACAGAGGTGGGCGGCCAGCTCCGCCGGCGTGAGGTACTGCTCGAGGGCCGGCGAGGGGTCCTCGAAGTCCGCGAGCGACTCGAGCCGACGGGCGAGCGTCCGCCGTGACGGACCGGCCATCTACGCCGGGAGCGAGAGCGGTCCCTCGAGGTCGAACGCGAGGCCCTCGCGCTCCGCGCGTTCGGCACAGGCCGCGAGCGCGGGCCGGACCTTCTCGGGGTCGGCGACGTCACCGACGCCGACGGTCACCGTACCGACGCCGAGGAAGGAGCCGGCGCGGACGTAGCCTCGGATCCGGTCGACCTCCTCCTGGGTCGCGAGCGAGCAGTCCTCGTCGAACCGCGCCTCGACGGTCAGCTCCGCGGGAACCAGCCCCTCGCCGGTCAGGTCGGCCTTGAGATCGCGGAGGTACTCGGGCGCGGTCGACTCGAGGGCCGCGGCCTCGAGCGCGACCGGAGTCGCGTCGGCGGGCTGACAGCGTTCGATCGCGGGGTCGGAAGACGTCGTACTCATCGCCTGCGGATACATGGCTTGCATACAAAAAGGTTGTTGAATGCGCAGTAGTAATACACGACTGCGAACCGGTCCGGCGTCGTCTCGGTGCGACGACGGTCACGACCGATCCGTCTCGGACCGGTGAGCGACGTTCGACGTTTCCGTTCCACGATAGGTTCGAATAGAGTTAAGGCGGGGCCGTGAAAGTATCAGGTATGGAGGAGTGTCCGCGGTGCGGGGGAGCGATCGAGGAACTCTCGCTCGGCGACGCGTCCACGATCACGTGTCCCCACTGTGGGTTCGCCGACGTTCCCGTCGAACACCAGCCGGTCGGCGAGGACCCCGAATCCTGGCGGGACGCGTTCAACCGCTTCTACGAGGAGTAGCGACTCGAGCGATAGTGCGTCGCCGAAAAATCGACCGCTCGAGGCGTCGTTATTCGTTCGCAGCGGCCGCTTCCGCTTCCTCGTCGCCGGCGTCGTCGTGATCGACGTCCTCGTCGGAGCGGGCCGCGACGAGACCACCGCGAGCGACGCTGTACAGCGGTTCGTTCGCGTGGGTCACGCCGCTGATCGAGAACGGAATGTTCGCCTCCTCGAGGTGGTCCTTGAACAGGGCCTCGAAGCCGCTCGGGCTGGAGGTGCCGCCGGTGACGACGACGGGGACGTCGAGTCCTTCCTCGACGTCTTCCTCGTCGACTTCCTTGACGATGTTCTCGATGACGTAGTCGAGCAGGTTCTCGTAGTAGATCGAGAGCGCCCCCTCGACGCCGCCGACATCGGTCGTGAAGTCGAGTTCGAAGTCGTCCTCCTTGATCGAGGTGACCTTGTCGACGGGCGTGCCCGTCGCGCGGGCGGCCTGCTCGTCGACCCAGTCGCCACCGCGGGCGACGGAGAACTTCATGACGGGCACCGCGTAGTAGGAGAGACAGACGTTCGTCATCCCGGCACCGAACGAGATCCCCAGTCCGGTGAAGTTGTTGTCCGCGAGTTCGCTGTAGATGACGGACATCCCCTCGTTGATCGGTTCGGAGTCGTACCCCATGTCGTCGAGGAACGACTCGATCGTCTTCTGGTGGTACAGCGTCGAGAGGTCGGAGTCGATCGGGTCCGCGGGCGACGAGAAGTAGAGTTTCTCGTCCGGATACGCGGGCTCGCCGACGACCTGCTCGATGATGAGTTTCATCATCGGGATCGCGCTCTGCTCGTCGTTCGAGAGGATCCCGTGTTTCATCGGCCGGCGAGTCTCCTTGTTGAAGATGTTCGCGAAGTTCAGGGCGTCGTCGCCGACGACGTACACCTTGTCGTCCTTGCGAATGTGGAGGACTTCGCTCCGCGAGAGCATCTGCTCGGCCATATCCGAGTACTCGATCTCGACGAAGGAGTTACGCTGCTGCACGAAAACCGTGTCGTTCCCATCCTGCTGTGCTGACAGGATGTTCATCGTACCGACGTCCAGGCCTTTGGCCATGTGTGGGCAAGGCCACCGACGGATTATAAATCTATGTGCATTAATTCCCCGTCGCGACGCAACCGAAGTAAGAGTTAATTACCGCCGACCGGTCGCGTTAATCCCGTTTTACCAGCGAACGAACGCGATCGAGCAACCCTTCGAACGGTTTTTTGACGCGCTCGGCGGCGCTCTCCTCGTCGGCCGTCGCGAGTTCCTCTGCGCGTTGCTGTTCGCGCAGTTCCTTGAGCTTCGCCGTCTGGTCGTCGACCGTCGAACTCGAGGTAGTCTGTTTCGTCTCGCCGCCTTTCAGCCCCTTGAGCCCGGCGACCTGCTGGTCGACGCCCGAGGAACGGGTCGTCGTGGTGCCGGCGTCGGTGTCGATCTCGACGTCGCCGAGATCGTCGCTCGAGAAGTTCAGCCGTTTGTGTTCGGTCTTTTCGACGCCGCCCCACGAGAGTTCGACGCCCTCCATCGCGTCGTCGATGTCCTGCTGGATCTGGTCGTCGGTCAGTTCGGGCTCGTCGTCGGTTTCGTCCTCTATTTCGACGGTCTCGGCCTGCTGTGCGATGTCGAGGTAGTGGGCGATCAGCGCCGCCCCGGTCGAGGCGGTGATCGCCGCCAGCCCGACGGCGTAGGCGGCGATGATCGGGACGGTGTAGTCGTTGCCGTACCCGTTCCAGTTGCCGGGGTAGGCCACGAGGAAGCCGACGGTCGCGGCGATCGTCACGGCGACGCCGGCGATCGACGCGTACTGCATCCGCCGTTCCGACGGCAACAGGACGACGATGCCGAGCATCGTCACGGGCAGTGCCGACATCGCGAGCGCGTAGGCGGGCCCGACCCACGCGAAGTAGCCCGCGGTGCGGGCGTCGTAGGTGTTCCCCCACAGGAACAGCAGTAATCCGACGAGCGCGAGCCCGATCCCGCCGAGGAACAACCCGAACCCGACGTAGACGTCGGTCCGGTCCTCCGGTTCACCGATGTATCGACGATAGAGGTCGAAGAGATAGCCGTCCACGGCCTGTTCCGCTGCCATTAACCCCCCTGTTTACACTCCAGTACTATGACTGTTGGGACGGAAAACGAAGTCGGCAGGACCGTCGTCCCGACGGATCGGCCGATACGACCGCTCTCGAGGGCATATCGGTTGAATACGTGCCCGAAAATGTAAACTGTAGTGGCTGTATCCATAGTTTGATGTCCGAGCCGACAGCAGAGGGGACTATCGAGAGTAATGACTGAAGCACAGCGAACCGTTCTCGTCGCAGCCACCGATCCCGACGCGGTCGCCGAGTACAGCTCGTGGCTGACGGGGGAGTACCGGGTCGAGACGACGACCGACGGCGACGAGGCGCTCGCCCGACTCGAGGCCGTCGATGCGACCCTGATCGGACGCCGCCTGCGGACGGCCGACGGAACCGTCGTCGCATGCGCCGTCGAACGCAGGGGAGCGGGATACGCGATGGCGGTACTCCACGGGGACGACGATCCCGGGGCCGACTGCACGGCGGCCGTCGAACTCACCGAGCCGGTGTCGAAATCCGGGCTGCTCGAGGCCGTCGACCGACTGCTGCGTCGCGTCCGCTACGACGAACTGATGGACGAGTGTGCCGCCCTCGCAGCTGGCGACACCCCCGAGGGTACGGGGACCGACACTGACGGCGACGCGTCGGAACGGGCCCGACTCGAGGAACTGCTCGAGGCGGTCGACGCGTTGCGCGACGGCTTCGACGGCGAGGACTTCCGGGCCGCGTTCGGAACCTGTACGTACGGCGAGCCCGCTCGGGCCGAGGGGGTCCGCGAGCGGTCGTAAGTCGGCCTACCAGAAGCGTCGGCGTTATACGTTCGTGGGCGCAAGCAAGGCTAATGAGTCAGGAGTCGGAGTACACCGAAGGGGACCTCCGGAACACCGGAATGCAGCTCAAGCACGACCGCGAGTGGGACTACGAACTCGAGACGATCGTCGACGCGATCGAGGAGCGAGACGCCACGAAGGTCGGCCTGCAGTTCCCCGAGGGGCTGAAGCGGCGGGGCCCGGCCGTCGCCGACGACCTCCGGGAACTCGCCGGCGACGACGTGACGTTCATGCTCTCGGGCCAGCCCTGTTACGGCGCCTGCGACCTCGACACCTATCTGATGAAACGCACCGACGTGTTCGTTCACTTCGGCCACTCGCCGATGAAGGACACGGACAAGGTGATCTACGTGCCGCTGTTCTCGAACGTCGAAGTGACGCCGATCATGGAGGACGCCCTCGACACCCTCGAGCCGCCCGAGGAGACCGAGGACGTCGGTCTCGTGACGACCGCACAGCACATGAATCGCTACGAGGAGATGGCCGAATTCCTCGAAGAGCGCGGCTACGAGGTCCACAGCCGCCGCGGCGACGACCGACTGACCCACGAGGGGCAGGTGCTCGGCTGCAACTACGCGAGCGCGGACGTGCCCGCGGACCAGGTCCTCTACGTCGGCGGCGGCAAGTTCCACCCGCTGGGGCTGGCGATGGAGTACCCCGATAAGCACGTCGTCATCGCCGATCCCGTCAACAACGTCGTCACCGTCGCCGACACGGAGAAGTTCATGAAGCAGCGCTACGGTGCCGTCCACCGCGCGATGGACGCCGAGAAGTGGGGCGTCATCTTCTGTACCAAGATCGGGCAGGGCCGCTGGGAGCAAGCGCAGGAAATCCTCGAGGACAACGACGACGCCTACCTCATCACGATGGACGAGGTGACGCCGGATCGGCTGCGGAACTTCGACATGGACGCGTTCGTCAACACCGGCTGTCCGCGGATCACGACCGACGACGGACCGCAGTTCCACAAGCCGATGCTCACGCCCGGCGAGTACGAGATCGCGGTCGGTAACAAGCCCCTGGACGAACTCTCCTTCGACACGTTCCACGGCACCTGGTAGCGCTTCACCGTCCCGTCTTTCTCTCCGTACAGCGCCGACGTGTTTCAGGCTCATTTGACTTCCACTGGGACGAACATACGTTTCGATAGGCCCGAAATAGCTTGCTACGTTCCCGTATCAATAGCAGTAAATTATGGAATGTAAATCAAAATGGCCATAATGACATACTGATTCCAAATCTGTTTGGAAGCACCCTTTTGCCCGTTAGTCCCCGACCAGTAGTCGATGAGTAACTCAGCCTCGAGCGGATCCGCGGCCGCCGTTCGCGACGATCGCTTCGCCGCCCTCGCCGACGCCCGTCGACGAACCGTCTGCCGACTGGTCGACGAGCGGTCCCCGGACGGGATCCGGAAAGACGATCTTGCGTACGAGTTCGCGGCGGTAACCGAGGATAAACGCCGCGCCGTCGTCTCGGCCGACGATCATCAGCGGGCGCTCGTCGACCTCCATCACGGGCTGCTCCCGCGGCTGACGGACGCGGGACTGCTCGAGGAGACCGACGGTGTCGTTCGGGTCCCCGACGAGCGGCCGCTGGACGACGTGTTCACCGAGATGATCGCGGGGTCGAACCGCGACGTCGACGCGGCCGAACTCGACGCCCTCTTCGTGGCCCTCGCCGACGAACGCAGGCGACGGGTCCTCGCGGTACTCGGCGACCGGCACCGACCCGTCACGACGGCGACGCTCGCTCGCGCCGTGGCGACCGTGGAGGCCGACGCGGGCGAACGCGGGGTTTCGGGGGACCGCGTCGACGCACTCCGTGCCGCCCTCGTTCACGTCCACCTGCCGCTGTTGCACGAGGCCACGCTGATCGGCTACGACGAGGAGACGGGGCGAGTCTCCTACGAGGGCCATCCGCGAGTTCGCACCGAATGGGTCCGGTCCGGCGACGAGACGACGGCGATCGATACCGCCAGTTCCGACACCGACGCGGCCGCGGACGCCCGCCGCTCGCCGTTCCCGCGCTAACCGTGTCCGATCTCGTCCGCCGATACCCCCTTCTCTCGGACTGACTGTGCCCCGCGTTCGTCGACCCCGATCCGATAGCGACCGCGCCGTCGGCCGAGACGACAACACTTACCGGGTCGCTGCCCGCATCCACGGGTATGATCGAGAGCGACTGGGACGACTGGCTCGTTCGCGACGTCGCGGACGCCGAGCCCGACGGCGTGGCTGTCTGGTATCTCGGCTGTAACGGCTTTATCCTGAAAGGCAACGGGGGAACGACGGTCTTCGTCGACCCCTACCTCGGCCTGGGCGACCCCCCACGGACGATCCGGATGATTCCGGTTCCGTTCGACCCCGAAGACGTCGCCGACGCCGACGCCGTCCTCGCGACCCACGAACACACCGACCACGTCCACGGGCCGAGTCAGGCCCCGATCCTCGAGAACACGGGCGCGACCTTCTACGGACCGGACGACAGCGTCGCCGTCGCCCGCGAGGAGGAGGTCTGGACGGACGAGTGGGACGTATCGGACGAGCAACTGACCGCGGTCTCGGAAGGTGATACGCTCGAGATCGGCGAGTTCACGGTCCACGTCGAGGTTGCCAACGACCCCGACGCGACCCACCCGGTCAGCTACGTGATCGATCACGACGCGGGCACCTTCTTCCACGGCGGCGATACGAAACCGGCCGACGAGTTCGAGCGTCTCGGGGACGAGTACGACGTCGACCTCGCGGCGCTCGCATTCGGCACCGTCGGCCGAATCCCCGACAAGCAAACCCGCGAGCCGAAGCGGACCCGCTGGTACAACGACGAGAACCAGCTCGTCGAGTGCGCCGCCGCGATCGAAGCCGACCGGCTGCTCCCGAGCCACTGGGACATGTGGAAGGGGCTGACCGCCGACCCGACGACGCTGCACCACCACGCGCGGAGCTTCGACTACCCGCGGGACCTCGAGATCGTCGAGATCGGCGACCGTATCGAACTCTGATACGTTCGCCGTCGGTCATCTCCGAGACGCCTACGACCGCCCTGTGGGTGTCCCGGTAAACAGCGACGATAATCCGTCCGCGCGCCGGCGAGATTCGGCCGTCGGACCGTCCGCACGTTTTATAATAATGGTATGGTAACGTTGGTCCCATATGAGTAGCACCGCCGATACGGACGACGTGATCGAGGTCAGTGCCGACGGGGTAACCGTCCGGAAGACGTTCGAAGCGGACGAGTTCCCCGTCCCCGCGATCCGGTTCGAGATCGAGTCTGACCGCGACGAGTCGGTCACGTTCCAGCTCTCCGAGGACATCCCAGAATCGTTCCCGATGGACAAGGTCGGGTTCCACCCCGACTACCACAGCGACGAGTGGACCGCCTACCAGGACCACCACGTCGAGTTCACGACCACCCTCGAGCCTGACGAGACGCTCCTGACCGTCTACGGCATCCAGCTCGAGGACGAGAGCCGCGCGACGGCGTTTCTCGGGGAGCCCGCGATCGTCGATCTCAGCGCCCGCGACGACACCGCCGACGAGGCCGACGAGGTCGACGACGAAGTCATCGGCAATATCGTCTCTGAGGACCGAAACCAGGCCGTCAAGGACATGATCTCGGGCGAGTCCGACTCGGTGCCGGGACTCGAGGACGGGGACGACGCCGAGGCCGCGGCCGACGAGACGACCGCGACGGCCGCCGAAACCGACGCCGAGCTCGACGACGAGGAACCGGCCGACGACTCGGCGGGGCTGGACCTCGACCT
>SDGW01000193.1_pt1 | contig 26123 bp, 26 predicted proteins | sample 2873831 | NCBI WGS metagenome assembly SDGW01 (sample SAMN08132700, study PRJNA421101) | hypersaline lake metagenome | isolation source: celular fraction 0.22 microns magnesium sulfate-rich crust from ephemeral... | place: Spain: Penahueca Lagoon, Toledo | collected 2011-07 | reverse complement strand
GCCGATGACCGTCTCGCCGGGGCCGGGGAACTCGTCGACGGCCATCGTCAGCCCGACGTTGTAGCTCCCGACGACGGCGACGGCGGGGTCAGTAGTCCCCATCTCCGACCTCTCCCGCGACGATGGAGACGCCGCTCGAGGCGCCGAGCAGGACGGCGCCGGCGTCGAGCAACTCCCGCGCCCCATCGAGCGTCTTGATCCCGCCGCTGGCCTTGACATCGACGTCGTCGGGGGCCCGATCGCGGAGGAAGCGGATCCGGTCGACGGTCGCTTTCCCGCCCTCGCCCCAGCCCGAGGAGTTCTTCACGTAGTCGAAGCCCGCCTCGACGGCGGCGTCGACGATCCGTTCAGCCTCGTCGTCGGTCAGGGCACCGAGCTCGAGCATCGCCTTGATCGGCGCGTCGCCGCTGGCCTCGACGAGCAGTTCCATCTCCCGGCGCACGTCGTCCCAGCGGCCGGACTTGACGAAGCCGATGTTGGGCATCACGTCGACCTCCTCGGCCCCCGCGGCGAGCGCGTCGCGGATCGCCGCGGCCTTCGAGATCGGCCGGTCGCCGCCCATGGGGAACCCGACCGCGCTGCAGACTTTTACGTCAGTCCCCTCGAGGCGATCGGCGGCCAGCGGCGCCCAGCACGCCTGGACCATCGCCCCGTCGAACCCGTGTTCGACGCACTCGTCACACAGTTCCTCGATGCGGGCCTGGTCGGCGGTCGGTCGGACTTCGGTGTGCTGTATCCGACCGGCGATCTCGGCAGGACTGCGTACCATGGTGTGGATCGTCATAACATGGACAGGAGAGCACTAAAAGCATGGTGGTGGGGCCGGCCTCACTCGTCGAGTCTGCGCCGGAGCGCGTACGCGAGGTAGTAATCGGACCAGACGTGTTCGTTTCTGTCGGCGTAGCTGGCGGGCCCGTTGAAACAGCCCTCGAGCAGCATTCCGGGCGGCCGGTCGTCGTTCGCGTCGGTGGGCGTCAGGTAGTCCGCCAGCAGCGAGTCGAGGATCCGGTGCCCGAACTCGACCAGGTCGCGGGTGTCGTCGTCGTCCTCGAGGCCCGTCAGCCCGTACGCGGCCAACACGGCGGCGCTCGTGTCTCGCGGGACGTCGGGGGCGTCCGGGTGTTCGAAGTCCCAGTACGGGACCAGATCCTCGGGGACGTGGTCCCTGTAGTACTCGACCGTCCGATCGAGGGCGTCGCGGTAGCGGTCGGCGCCAGTCTCCCGGTACGCGCGGGCCAGCCCCGCGATGCACCAGCCCTGGCCGCGCGCCCAGCAGGTGTCGTCCGAGTAGGCGAGTTCGTTGTACTGGCGGACCAGTTCGCCGGTGTCCGGATCGAACTCGGCGTGGTGCCAGGTCCGCCCGTCCTCGCGGACGTACCAGTCCAGGTGGCGGTCCGCGTGCGAGACGGCCGTGTCGCGATACACGGGATCGCCCGTCTCCCGGTAGGCCCGCCAGAGGACCGGCAGCGACGTGTATATCGCGTCGACCGCGCCGAGCACGTCGCCGGACGGCCCGCGGTCGGACTCGGGGCCGCGGAACTCCGTCGCCGGCCCCTCGATCTCGAGCGTGCCGAGGGGTATCTGGCGGGCGCCCTGGTGGTAGAAGTCGACGCTGGCGTCGGCGCCGTCGAGGCCGATCTGACGGTGCTCGTCCGCGCCAGTGATATCGGCGGCGCGGAAGCCGGCGTAGTGGAAGTTCATGCCGCAGAACATCGCGCCCCGCGGCATCGACTCGACGACGGCCTCCGTGTGTTCGCGCGCGGCGTCGGCGAACCGCTCCTCGCCCGTGTGTTCGTAGGCCAGCCACAGCAGGTGCACCCAGTGGCCGCCGCACCAGTTGCCGTCCTCGGTCACCTCCCAGGCTCCGGTTTCGGGATCGGCGACGTACGGGAACGCCGACCCGGTTGCCTCGAGCGTCGCGGCGACGCGGTCCATGATGCGGTCGTACGCGTCGGCGTCTGCTGGTCGTCCTGACATGGTCGTCACAGGCTGTGGGCCGTCCAGCCGCCGTCGATGTATATCTCCTCGCCGTGGATGAACGAAGCGAGGTCGCTGGCGAGAAACACCGCCAGGTTGCCGACGTCGGTCGGCGTGCCGGCGTGCGGGAGCAGGGTGTGCTCGAGTTCCTCCTGGAGGCTCTCCTCGGTGTGATAGTCCTGGATCGCGGTCTCGATGAACCCCGGGCAGATGGCGTTGACGTTGACCTCGTGCTCGCCGAGTTCGACCGCCAGGTCCCGGGTCAGGTTGACCACGGCCGCCTTCGCGCTGGCGTAGGGCGGTCCCGCGCCCCCTTCCTGGGAGTTCACCGATCCGATGTTGAGGACGGCGCCGCTGGTCTCCTTGAGGTGGGGGATGGCGAACTTCGCGCAGTAGAACGCCCCGTCGAGGTCGACGCCGATGACCGTGTCCCAGTCCTCGACCGAGATCTCCTGGGAGTCGCCGGGGACGTGGACGCCGGCGTTGTTGACCAGCACGTCGATCCGGCCGTACTCCTCGAGGGCGGCGTCGACCATCGACTCGACGCTGTCGGGATCGCTGACGTCGGTTTCGACGTATATCGCCTCGCCGTCGTGGTCCGCGTTCACCAGTTCGTCCGTGGGGGTCGTCGCGTCCGTCTCGTAGCGCTCGCCCTGCTTCGGGTCGCGCTCGATGTCGGCGACGACGACGTTCGCACCGGCGTCGGCGAACGAGAGCGCGATCCCGCGCCCGATCCCGCTCGCTCCGCCGGTGACGATCATCGTGCGTCCGTCGTGCTGTATGGAATTCACTCGTACCGCCTCCCCGAATGGTTGTGGCTCTCCTGTCTTAACGATTCACCATCAGCGTACTCGAGTGGCGCCGCCGACCGGCTGCCCGCCGCTCGGCACCACTGCCCAGAGACGAGCGAGAGGGCAGACGAGAGACCGGTGTCGGCATCACGCGCAGTGAACTGCCGGACCCCGACTGGTTCATCGGGTCGATCCGGGCCGTCGAGTCGGCACGTCGCTGGACCGGCACTCGAGGCGGCGACGGTGATACGCCGCCACCACCCGGGCCGACTCTCCCGCCCGTATCCGAAGAGTGTCGCTATCGACCGTGGTTCGCTCGTCTGGCCGGTGCCGTTCGCCGCGAGAGAGGACTGGGGACGAACTGCGTCCCGCGCCTGTCCGCACACTCGACCGCGACGTCGGTGGTCCGTCCGCCGGGAACCCGCTATTGCGGAGTAACCCGGACGGTCCCAGTGCCAGCGACGAGGACAGTCACGCCGGCGTGGGTGAACGTCACCTCGAGATCCGACGAACTGGTTGCACGGTCGGCAAACAGCTGATTGAGTGCATCGGGATCGATCGACTCGGCGAGGGGAACGAGATCCAGGACCGATCGATTCGTGGCTTCGGAGACCGCTTCGACGATGCTCGTCGCTGGTTCAGATTGATCATCGAGATCGACTGTCACGGTGACCGAGTGAGGCGTCTCGACGCTCGAGTGGTCGTCGGCCCGCTCTTCAGGCATACCCTGGCGTTCTCCGGTACCGATAATAAAACACCACCCTTCGGGTACTCACCGGAAAACCACGACCCACCCTGGCGGACAGAGCGTCGCAACGATACCGTGTTCCCGGCCCGAGCAACCGTCCCGGGCGACGCGGCGATTTCAGCGGTCTGGTACGGAGAGACCGCCCCTCTCGGCCGTCGATTGATCCGGTGGTTCAGCGCACGCGGCCAAGGTTTATACCCTCAGTCGGAGAGATGCACACGAGGTTCAGGACGACATGAGCGACGACATCGACATCGAGGAACTCGCCCCCGGCGTCCACCGCATCGAAACGGTCACCGACGGGAAGCTACACGGCTACCACGTACTCGAGGGCACTCGGGCTCCGATACTCGTCGACCCCGGGTTCGCGGACGCGCCGACCACGGTGTACGAACCGGCCCTGCGCGAATTCGGCTGGGAGCTGGCCGACGTCGGGATGGCAATCGTGACCCACGCCGACGCCGACCACTTCGGCGGGTCGCACGAGCTCTGCGAACGCGGGCAAGACGTCACTATCGCGGCCCACGCGGCCGACGCACCCCTCGCCGAGAGCGAGGATCGGGTCTTCGCCGAACGGTATCGGATGTTCGAGGCCGACCACGGCATCGGCTACGACTCGGAGACGATCGACTGGCTCACGGGCATGATCGGGCCCGACGAGGACGTCGACCTGCGACTGCGCGGCGGGGAGTCGATCCGGGTCCGCGACCGGCAGGTCCGCGTCCTCCACACGCCGGGCCACACCGCCGGTCACGTCGCGCTCCACGACCCCGCGCACGACCTGGTCATCGGTGGCGACGCGTTCTTCGGCCGCGGCCTCACCGACGTCGACGGGGAGTACCTCCAGCCCCCGCCGTACTACCTGTACCCCGAGTACGAGAACACGATCCAGCTCGTCGACGCCCTCGATCCCGACGTCCTCTCGTTCACCCACTACGACGTGCTCCGTGGGGCGGAGATCGAGAGCTTCGTCCAGGAGTCGCTGGACTTCGTGAGCGAGTTCGATGCCCTGACGCTCGAGATCGCCGAGGAACGGGGGCCGGTCACGCTCCGCGAGGCCATCGACGCCGTCGTCGAGCGGCGCGGGAGCTTCGGGCTCGACCTCGATCTGGCCTATCCGCTGACGGCCCACTTCGACGCCCACGTGGAGCGCGGGACCCTCGTCACTGACGAGCGGGACGGCCACGTCGCGTGGGACACCCCCTGAGCTAGCTGTCGGTCCACTCGGGATCCCGGTCGTCGAAGAAGGCGTCCATGCCTTCCACGACGTCGTCCATCGTGAAGATGAGCGACAGCGCGTTCACCGCCTCGGCCTCGTCTTCCAGCCGCGAGTTACAGATCCGCTTGATGAGCCGCGCGGACATCGGCGCCGTCTTCGCGATCCCCGCGGCGCGCTCGGCGACGGCGTCGTCCAGGTCCTCGGGAGCGACGACCTCGTTGACGAGCCCGTACTCGTGTGCCGCCTCGGCGTCGAGCTCGCGGTTCGTCAGCATCAGCTCCCGCGTCCGCTTGAGGCCGATGAGCTCCGGGAAGCGAACGAGCCCGATCCCGGGCACCGCGCCGACGAGCGACTCCGGAAGCCTGAACGTCGCCTCGGTGCTCGCCACGGTGACGTCGGCGATGGCGGCGATCTCGCACCCGCCGCCGTGGGCGAGCCCGTGGACCTTCGAGACGACGGGCGTCTCGATCCGCTCGATGGTCAGGCCACAGGAGAGGATGTGCTTGGCGTAGGCGCGGGCGTCGCCGGCCGTCTCGAACTCGAAGTCCGAGATGTCGTCGCCCGAGCAGAACGCTTTGCCGTTCCCCGCGAGCACGACGACCCGGACGTCGTCGTCCGCGTCGGCCGCCTCCAAGGCGTCGCGGAGCTCGGCCCACGTCTCGACGGCGAGCGCGTTCAGTCGGTCCGGACGGTCGAGCGTGATCGTCGCCACTGGCGGCTCTCGCTCGAACGCGATGTCTTGATACTCCATACCAAGGTCGTCAACCTACCACAGTATAACTTCACTGGTGGCCGCGGTCACGTCACGCCGCGGGACACCCGTCGAAAGGTACAAGCGGTGCTCTGCAGTAGTGTTCGGGGAATGCCTGAGGGATACTCGCTACCGGTCGTCGACGAGTCGACCACGTACGACGACCTCGTCTCGGGGTTCGAGTGGGACGTCCCCGAGGTGTACAACGTCGCCGGCGCCGTGGCCCGGACCGCCGACGAACGGCCGGCAGCGACGGCGCTCGCCCACGCCGACGACGACGGCGGCCGACACGAGTTCACGTACGCGGAGCTCGACGACGCCGCGGTGGCACTGGCTGCCCACCTCGCCGCGGCCGGCCTCGAACGCGGCGACCGGATCGCGGTGTGCTTCCCGCAGTCTCCGGAGTTGCTCGTCTCCCACCTCGCGACCTACAGGATCGGATGCGTCGCCGTGCCCCTCTCCGTGATCCTCGGCGACGACTCCGCTCGCCACTCGCTCACGCACAGCGGCGCCGACGCGCTCCTCGTCGATTCACAGATCCGCGAGGACCTGGACGACGTCGTCGCCGACCTCGACCTGCGATACGAGCTCGTCGTCGACGTCTCGGGGGAGCAATACGAGGGGTCCGCGCGTCACCTGGGGGGCTACGCCGACCACGTCGACGGCGACGAGACGCACGAGCCCGTCGAGACGGCGCCCGACGACCCCGCGCTCATCGTCTACACGTCCGGGACGAGCGGCAAACCGAAGGGCGTCGTCCAGGGGCACCAGTACCTGATCGGCGCGTTACCGAGCTACCAGCTCTGGTTCCAGCTGTTCGACGACCGCCACCGCGAGCGGGTCTGGACGCCCGCGGAGTGGTCCTGGGCGGGCTCACTGTTCGACGTGGTGTTCCCGACGCTCGCGATGGGCGGGACCGTCGTCTCCCACGGGCGCCGCAGCGGCTTCGATCCGCGGCACGCACTCCGGCTCGTCGCGGACCTCGACGTGTCTCGAGCGTTCCTGCCGCCGACTGCGCTCTCCCAGATACGGACCAGCTGCGACCCCGCTTCGATCGATCTCTCGTCCCTGGAGGTCGTCATGTGCGGCGGCGAGCAGTGCTCGGCGTCGCTCCGGCACTGGGCGGAACGCGAACTCGACGTCATCATCAACGAATCCTACGGGCAGACGGAGGCGAACGCCCTCGTAGGGAACTGCCAGGCGCTGTTCGACGCCAGAGACGACTCGATGGGGAAGCCGTATCCGGGCCACGCCTGTCGCATCGTCGGCGACGACGGCGAACCGGTCGACCCCGACGAAGTGGGTGAGATCGTGCTCGACCTCCCCGATCCGGTCGTCTTCGAGGGATACTGGGACGACGAAGCGACGACGGCCGAACGGTTCGCCGACGGACGGTACCTGACGGGCGACCTCGCGACGGTCGACGAGGACGGCTATCTCTACTTCGTCGGTCGGTCCGACGACGTCATCATCTCCGCCGGCTACCGCGTGAGTCCGGCCGAGGTGGAGTCGGCGCTGTGTGACCTGCCGGGGGTCAACGAGGCGGCCGTCGGCGGTGTGCCCGACGAGGAACGCGGCCAGCGGATCAAGGCCGTCGTGTTCCCCGCCGACGACACCGAACCGCCGTCGGCCGACCGACTCCGACAGCACGTCCGCTCTGTCCTCGGCCCGCACAAGGCCCCCGCCGAGGTCGAACTGCTCGCGGAACCCCCGACGACGCGGAGCGGCAAGCTCGACCGGTCGGCGCTGTTCCCCGACTGACGCCCTCTTCTGCCCCGGCAGTCGGTCCAGATGGGCGTTTGGTATTCCCAAACCCACAGCTGCACCACCGGGACCGTCCGTCCCGTGACGAGTGCTCCTTCGCGTCGGTATCTGCCCGTAGTCCCCGAGGACACCGGTACGGTCCCGGCCGCTGGACTGTTGCGACGGAGCTAGTAGGAGGCAAATCATAACGTGTCACAAGTGTCGGGGCAGAAATAATAGATCTACGACGGGTGGGTTCAGCTATACCAAATCTACAATCATGGCATATGGGATGTAACAGGCGTACTGTTGTTATTATCACCGTCGCAAGTGCCCTCCAGTCCGCATCGCGCACCTCGACATCGATCTCGACGCCCAGTTTCTCCGATATGATCACCAATCGTTTCGAAATACTAAACGCAGGTCGAGTTCAGGTTTCGGGATACGTCGCCTTCACTTCGATCATCCGCCGGATTTTCGTGATCAGGTCCGGTAACTCCTCTCGATACCGATCTCCCTCGAGTCGGTTCACGGGGCCCGACATGGCTATCGCCCCGAGGAGTCTGCCTTCTTTCTTGATCGGGGCGCCGAGGCCGCGCAGACCGGTGATCCGCTCCTCGTCCTCGAACGCCACGCCCGTCTCGCCGATCTCGGCCAGTTCGTCGAACAGTTCGGCGCTATCGGCGATGGTGTTGTCCGTCCGGGCCGGTAACCCGTGCTCCTCGACGATGGCCTCGACCCGCTCGTCCGGGAATTCGGCGAGCAACGCCTTCCCCGAAGCGGTGCAGTGCATCGGGAGCTGCACGCCGAGGTGCGAGTCCATCGGCATCGCGTCGTCGCCGGTCGTCTGATAGTGCCAGAGACAGCGGCCGTTCCACTCCGTGACCAGGGCGACCCGTTCGCCGGACCGATCGGCGAGTTCGTCTGCACCCTCGCGACCGGCGACGTACACGAGTTCCCGGTCCCGAACGTACCCGCCCAGCGAGAGACACTGGTAGCCGACGTAATACGTGCCGTCTCGTTTCGTCACGAGTCCGCACTGACAGAGCGTCGCGAGGTAGCTGTGTATCGACCCCTTCGACAGATCGATCTCGTCCTCGAGCTCCATCAGCCGCGCCCCGTTGCGGTCCTTGAGCAGCGTGAGGATCCGATTCGCCCTGAGGATCGAACGAACCGGATTTTCCGCTTCCACGGAGTCCATACCTTCGTATGGCCAGCACGCGGCAATAATCATTTGGTATTTCTAAACACACTCTTCCGAACGCGCTCCGGTGCCAACACGGTCCCCGGCAAACCGACCGTGTCACTGACCACCATAATCTATATGTGACGAGATAGCGTCGCATGACCTGTGCAATCGCTCGAAGACGTCACTGTCGCCGACTTCACGCAGTTGATGGCCGGCGGGTGGTCGACCCAGAAGCTCGGCGACATGGGAGCTGACGTGATCAAGATCGAACGGCCCAGCGGCGACGTACAGCGGGAGATGAGCTATCGCGGTCAGCTTCTCGACGGCGAGGGGATCGGCTTTCTCACGATGAACCGGAACAAGCGCAGCGTCGCCCTCGATCTCAAGACCGACGACGGGCACCGGGCCGCGATGAAGATCGTCGAGGAAGCCGACGTGCTAGTCCACAACTACCGCCCGGGAGTGATGGACCGGCTAGACCTGTCGTACGACGACGTCACCGAGGTCAACCCGGAGATCGTCTACGTCGAGATCACCGGCTACGGATCGTCAGGGCCCTACTCGGATCGCCCCGGGCAGGACCTCATCTATCAGGCCATGACCGGCCTGACCTCCTACACCGGCCGTTCCGACGACCCGCCGACACCCGCTGGGACAGTCGTGATCGACGAGCACACGGCCACGCTGGCCGCGCTCCACACGCTCCAGGCCCTCTACCACCGTGAGCGGACGGGAACGGGCCAGAAGGTGGAGACGAGCCTCCTCAACGCCGCCGTCGACCTCCAGTGCAACGAGCTCACCTTCGCGATGAACGTCGGCGAGGACCTCCCGCGCGGCGAGAAGACCCACGGGCATCCGTACCTCTATCCGCCGTACGGGGTCTACGAAACCAGCGACGGCCACGTCGCCATCGGCATGTCCCCGCTCGAGGACGTCGCCGACGCCTTCGACATGAACGGGCTGGACGAGTACGACTCCCAGGAGGAGCTGTTCGAGAACCGGGACGAGATCCACGACCGGATCGAGGCCCACACGCGCGAGCACGACGCCGAGACGGTCGTGGAGGCCCTCGTGGAGGCCGACGTCCAGGCCAGCGAAGTACGCCGGCCGACAGAGGTAGAGTCGAATCCGCAGGTCCAGCACAACGACCTGATCCTCGAGGTCGACCGCCCCGACGGCGACGACTTCAAGACGACCGGGTTTCCCGCCGAACTGTCTGAAGCCGACCAGACGGTCGACCACGCTCCGCCCGCGATCGGTCGACACACGCGTGAGGTGCTCCGGGAACTCGGCTACGGCGACGACGAGATCGACGCCATGCGGGATCAGGATGCCATCGCGGTCGGCGACGACGTCGAGCCCGACGGTGACACGTAGAGCCGGCCGTCCCGATCGACCGAGAGACGCGCTCGGCACTTCGTTCGCCGAAGTCTACTGGAGCGAACGAGCGGCGAGTACGCCGCCGCCGTCTCGTCGGCCTGGCCCACAACTGTAATAGGCGAAACCGACCACTGTGTGGGCATGGATTCGTACGCACACACGCCAGTGACGGTCAGCGACAAGCGCGCAGTCGTCGTCGGCGGGACGAGCGGCATCGGACAGGCCATCGCGCTCGGGTTCGCCGAGGAGGGCGCCGACGTCATCGCCACCAGCCGCCGCGAAGCGGCCGTCGAAGAGACCGCCGCGGCCATCGAGGACCGCGGCGCGAACACCGCCCGGGTCACCTGCGACGTCACTGACGCGGCGACGCTCGAGACCGTTCGCGAAACGGCCGAGGACGCCTTCGGCGGGCTCGACGTCATCGTCGCCTCGCAGGGGGCGATCTCCCGAAAGACGGTGCTCGACGTCGACGACGAGGACTGGGACTTCGTCACGGACGTGGCCCTCGACGGCGTGCGTCGGGTCACGCAGACGCTGGTGCCGGCGATGGACGACGGCGGGGCCGTCGTCAACATCTCCTCGCTTGCGGCCCGGCTCGCGATGGCGAACGTGCCGGCCTACGCGGCGGCGAAGGGCGGCGTCGAGGCGTTCACACGCGCCTCGGCGAAGGAACTCGCCCCGGCGGTCCGCGTCAACGCCATCGCACCCGGCTTCGTCATCACGCCCCAGAACGCCGAGACCTACGCGGAGGGGACGGAGAAACGGGCGGCGATCGACGAGCGGACGCCACTGGGTCGCGTCGCCGACCGCGAGGAGATCGTCGGCGCGGCCGTCTATCTCGCGAGCGACGCCGCCTCCTACGTCACCGGTGAGGTCCTCACCGTCGACGGCGGCTTCGCCGAAAGCGCGCTGTGAGGATCCGAGCGAGACTCGCGAGCACTCTTCCGAGACGATCGATGAACACCGAACGAAACGAACCGTCCGTCGTATTTCTCGACGTGATCCCTGCCGACTCGCTCATCGCTCCTGCGGTTCGTTCCGCGCAGGCGCCGCTTGCCGTTACGACGGTGCACGAACGCAGCACCGAAGTCGGGATTCGGGGTGATACGTTCCCCATCAACGGTACGCCGACGTATCCCGACAGCCGGTTTGAGGGCCACTCCATCGCGGGGCGCCTCCTCGACGCACGAACGGTCCAGCACTGTTTGACGACGAGAATTCCGACACCCGTAACCGGTGGACCCACCCGATACGGGCGAGTGGGGTCCCGAGCGGAACGTTCACGAGTTCGTCGACGCGATAGAAATATAAGAGAAATGTCTATCTCAGATACTGTACCTATTCCCGACGATTTCGGGATCAGTCACTGTCAGCCCATCGTTCACAACTGGATACCCAAGGCCGATCTCCGGCCCCAGGACGGAATCTTATCGAATCACGTTGCGGTCAACGAGGCCGTCATTCAACTCCATGGTGATCGCTTCTGGCTGTACGCGGCCATCGTTCCTGCGACAAGTGAATTCCGTCAGGTCCAGTTTTCCGACGCGAACGATCGCGCTGACCGATAGTTCGTGCAAATAGTTCCTGGAAACTTGATGTCCGCAGTGCGTGATTCTCGTGACTTCGTGCCGTGGCTCCAAACCGAACCTCATCGATCCAACCGCCGATTGCAGTACGTCTCCCGCGGCGGGAATCGGTCGCCGTTGAATGTGTATTCAAAGGGAAAGGACGCTAGACCAACTATCCTACGTATGTTTCCTCCGAGCAGGCCCTCCGTTCCCAGCAGGCGCTTACGTATCTCGCGACGAGGATTGTGTCAATCCAACCGGATCACGAGGCAGCGACCAAACGCGTCTCTAGATCCCCGATATCCAGCTCTCAGATCACGCAGCAGAACACGGCAGAGAGTGATCCCCTCCCCGGCGAAAAGGCGACAGGACAAGTCACTGTACGAAGTCCTCTGTCAGCTCACGAGCTACTCGGTTGGACTTCCGCGCCGTCGACGAGGAACCGTGCCTCGCCTTCGATGAGCGTGATCGTGTAGTCACCAGTGAACTCGTAGGCGTCGCCCTGGAACCCGTCCTGGACGCGTCCCTCGACGACGCTCTCCTGGATCGAGTCGTCGGGATTGGGAGCGCGGTCACCGACGGTCGTTCCGTCGATCGAGCCCGTCACTTCCACCCGATAGCGGGCTTCACCATCCGTCGGGATCACCTCCAGCGTGTGGCTGTCGGCGGCCGAGTCTACCGAGACCTCCTCCCCGTCGACGAGGAACCGGGCGTCGCCTTCGATGAGCGTGATCGTGTAGTCACCAGTGAACTCGTAGGCGTCGCCCTGGAACCCGTCCTGGACGCGTCCCTCGACGTAGTCTTCGCCGATCTCGTCATCCGGATTGGGCGCCCGATCGCCGACGGTAGTCTCGTCGATCGTCCCGGTTACTTCGACTCGGTACACCGCTTCGTCGCTCGCCGGCACGACTTCCAGGGTCTGTGTCTCCGACGGCTGGTCCTCGACCGGGGTGTCCTCTGAATCGCCAGCGTCGGGGTCATCTGAGTCCGGCTCGGTAGTGGCGTCCTCGCGGTCAGGGTCTTCGGGGGTTGCAGTGGTTCCCTCGTCGTCCGCTGGTCCGTCCTCGGTTGGCGGCGTGGCGTCAGCTTCCTCGCCGGTGACTGTCACACCGAGCGAGTAGTTTCTGAACCCCTGGACGCTGTAGTTCCAGGTCGCGTTCTCGCCGTATTCGAAGCCGCTCACTTGCACGTAGTAGGTCCCGGTCGTCGGTGCAACAGCGGTCTGGGTGGCCGTCGGGATGTTACCACACACGACGCTAGTGATCGTCCGCGACGTCCGGACGTCGTCTTCGGCCGGACAGTCCGCTGGGGTGTACTCACCGATGGACGTCCCGTTCGGGCTGAGCAGCTGGACCTCGATGTCGTTCCCGACGGTCACGGCCCCATCAGCCAGCGTCGCCGTTGCGTTGATGCGCTGGCCAGCGCTGGCCTCGACTGCGAACAGATCGTCGTTCCGGGCGACGAGGGTTCCGTTCGTGGTCTCGCCTGCTTCGATCACGGTCGCGGTCTCCCGCTCGTCGTTCGGTTCGTGGCGGTCGTCCCCGCTGGTGTAGACTGTCGCCTGGTAGTCATGGGAACTGAACGGTCGGAGTCCCTGGAATCGGAGGTAATAGGTCCCGTTCTCGGTGATCCGGGTCCCGTGTGCGAGGAACTCCTCGTCGGTCCGGCCCTGAATAATCGGCGTCTCGTTGGGGGCGTACAACGTCATAGCGGTCGGAGTCGGGCCGTTATGGACGATCTTGACGGCCTCGCCCGCTTCGAGATCGACCGCGTACCAATCGTCCGCGACGCCCTCTCCTGCGACAGATCGGTTCACCGACTCGCCGGGCTGGATCTCGATCGCGTCGTCGGGGCCTCGCTCTTCGACCGTGAACTCGAACGCGCTCTCCCCGTTGACGGGGAATGACTCACCGTCGGTTGATTCGACGCGGACGGTGTACTCTCCGGGGACGAGAGTGGTGCGATTCTCACGTTCGCCGCCTTCGAGTCGACTCGTCATCGACTGCGTCTCTCCACCGGACCGCGGATCGAATTCGATATCGACCTCGAGAGAAGTCTGCTCGTGATTCGTCAGCTGGAGCACACCGTCGTCGACCGTCGCTGTGACGCCCTGTTCTGTCGGTGGTTCGGAGTCGCCTGCCTCGTCGTCAGTGATGTCGCCGTCCGAGCTATCGCTGTCGTTCGTGGCAGTTGGCGTACCCGTCTGTAAGGGTGGGTTTGCTGTTCCGGTTGTAACGAACTCTGACCCGGACACATACATCGAGTTCTCCCCAACTCGATCAGCTTTCGTGTACCCTGACGAGTACGATTCTGGGGAGGGCGTCAGCGTAACCTCCTGATTGATATCATCCTCGAACACTGCACTCTGCCCCGCACCGACCGCCACGATACCGGAGACGGAAAGCGAGGAAACCAGCAGAAAACACATGACGACTGCACCCGCGGGTCTGGATACTGTTCGGCTGGAACTCTGAATAGAGGCGTTAGAGATCTTCTCGGCGCATTCCTTCACCTCTTTGACGGAGTCGGTGTCTGAGTTCTGGTCCGTATCGCTCTCGGAACCCATAGTTAAGAAATATTGTTCAATACCAATGTAATTCTGATTGCCGTATACTGTCTGCCATGTATGCCATCCTGCTGTGATCACCAGTTCTGATAGGCACCAGTCGGACACGGGTGCGAACAGACAGCTGCAGGCGGTTCGTCTGGTGAGTTGGCAAGCAGGCCGCGACGGCATCCGTTGAACGCAGAGTCTTCGCCCGCAGCGAGACCTAACTAGTCCCACTCACTCGTTGACGAACTCTCCCGCACACAGTCGGTCACCGCTTACCAGCCTAAGAACGGAGACACGAACCGAAAAACCGGTCACCGCTCACTCGTCCCACGTCGTCTCGAGAACGCGAAGCGGTTCTCGCCGGCTAGCTTCCTGATCTCCTCGTCGGCATAGCCCGCATTGCGGAGTGCCTCGATGAGAGTCTGATATGCGGCTGCATCCGGCAGTGAGTCCGGCATCGTCGCGCCGTCGAAGTCCGACCCGAAGGCGACGTGCTCGATGCCGATACGGTCGACGAGATAGTCAAGATGGCGGACCAGCAGATCGATCTCGACGTCAGTTTCGGATTTCCCATCGGGTCGAAGATCAGAAACATTGAACGTCAATCCGACAACCCCGCCGGACGCACCGACGGCGTCGATTTGTTCGTCGGTGAGGTTGCGCGCCGACGGACAAATTTCGTGGACGGCGGTATGGGTCACGACTAGGGGATCGGTCGTCAGCTCGGCTACGTCCCAGAATCCCTGTTCGTTGATGTGCGCGAGGTCAATCCGATGCCGCGCTCGTTGCAGGCTTCGACGAGACGCTCTCCGGCCTCTGTCAGCCCCGGTCCGACGTCCGGAGAGTTGGGATAAGTAAATGGCACACCGTGACCGAAGGCGTTGGGCCGACTCCAAACGGGACCGAGTGAGCGGAGGCCCGCCTCGTAGAACATATCGAGGTAGTCCAGGTCGTGTCCAATCGGTGCCCCGCCCTTGAGATGCATCACAGCGGTCATCCGGTCAGAGTTGAACGAGGCCCGGAGTTCAGACGCTGTCCGAACCACATCGACGTCGTCAGTGCCGGCGAGGCGGTGGAGTCGAGAAGCGATATCGAAAGCGACCGTCCGTGCGTATCGTTCCGTCAGAGCCGGTGAAATCTCGATGTATTCGCCGTCGTCATCGCGTACGTGCATCGACCCAGCCCTGTCGTCGGCCGCCGGATCCGGCGGGACGTAGATCGCAAAGAGCCCACCAGTCATGCCACCAACCCTAGCACGGGGCAGGTCGAGATGCCCGCTCTCGCTCTCCTCGAAGAAACTCCGGCCGCTGCCACGGCTCTCGTAGTGGAGATCGAGCAACGCGTCGTTGTGTCCATCAAAAATCGGGACTTGATCCATCTCGGGCGAGTAGAATATATCAGAGATAAAATATTATTGCTATCAGATTCCAGTGCTTTACAGCTCGTCCCGTCTCCCGGTGCCCTCAATATGGTATCCACTTACCTCACCGTCTGTATGCCGCGTCAGGAGGGCGTACGCCCCGTTCTGGCCGTGCCCAGCCGTTTTGTTGAAAGCATCAACGACGACGTGTCTTGTACTGTCACGCGATCCTAGCTGGTGTTCGTGTAGATGGCCAGTAACGATCGCGCTGGTGGAGTCCTCGTAGAGGTGTTCCATCACCGGCCGTCGCCGACCACAGAACGCCTCCTCGGGATAGGACTGAAACCAGGGGTTCGACGAGAGGTCGACGGACTGAAGCGGGTGGTGACAGAAGACGAGCGGATTCTCCATGGCGGGCAACTGCTCGCGAAGCACGGTCTGTTGCGCATCGGTGAGCTCGCCCCGTGAGTCGGCAAGCCGTGGCGCTGCGGAATTCAAAAACACGAGGTCGCGTTCCTCGTCGATCCACCACCCGGACTGGGCAGGAACGTGGTCGCCGAGGCGGGCTGCAAACTCGGCCGGACTGCAGTGCATGACATCGTGATTCCCGGGGATGACACGAGTCTGGACGGGTAACGAGTCGAGCGTATCTGCTACGCGCTCGAGTAGCCTCGCGTCGATCTCGGGCGCCGTCTCCTGGAGAACGTCACCGAGCACGACACACAAATCCGGTTCAGTACCTACCGTCGCCGCGGCCTCGGATTCGATTTGCTCGTAGGTGTCGGGGATTGCTTCGAGCACCGAGTCTACACAGTCGGGTTCGAGATGGAGATCAGTGAGACAGGCGACGGTGAGGTCGGTCATACGCCGTCATATGTGTTAACGTCGATGCCGTAATATACGGTATGAATGCCCTCACCACGGTCGTCCTCGATCGTCGTGAGGTTCTGGAAGCCGAGTTCGTCGAGGAGCGTCAGGTGATTGTCGTTCTCTGACCAGGTTCGGGTCGTCACGTACTGGTTCTGGTAGGCTTCGGGGAGATCGGTGAGCAAGAGGTCGTACATCTGCCGTGCATACCCCTGTCGGCGGTGATCGGGATGAACCACCAGCGTCGAGGCGTAGTTCGACGGTGCGTAGTCGCCCAGCTCGGGCGTCTCGTATCCGTGCCGGAATGTGAGGAAGCCGACCACCCGATCGTCGAGGAGAGTAAGGACGAATGGCTGCTTCATCACCTCCTCGTGATAGTCGTCGATAGCGTCGTTACGTTCGGAATCGAGGTCGCTTGTCTGTGTCGGTCCGTCTCGCCCCGACAGCGGCGGATGGAATTCGTCGTCAGTCAGGACCAGCAACTCTCGAACGTCTTCGGCGTACGGGTCGGCGTCGGGCGTGAACTCGATCCGGGTCATATCAACTGGACTCTGGTTCCGCGGTTAAATAGATCCGACGTACTGAGACATCGCTTGGTTCGAGTTCCTGATTTGCAGTTCGTTTGAACTCCTCGCGGAATACGTCACGCTGTGAGTCGTTGTCCAGACGCTCACAGTACGCATTCAGACTCGCCTCGGCGAAGTCCTCGACGATGGTGTCGGGCGGCTGTGATTCCTCGATGCTGAACTGCGTGACCTCGAAATCGTGGCGATTGAGCACAGCGGTCATCTCCTCTTTATCGTAATAGGTGAGATCGAGTGGCGGGCTTAGATCCTCGAAGTAATGGCGCCACTCGTAGCGGTCGATGAGTTCGACCGTGATCTGGTGGAGCTCCTGATACGTCCCTTTCGCACCCTGGTGGACAGCGAGCAACCCATCCTCGCTGATCAGTCTGCGCATGTTCTCGTAGGCCCGATCCTGTTCGTCCACCCAGTGCATAGCGGAGTTCGAGAAAATGAGGTCGTACTGGTCGTACTCCTGCTCTGGCGCGTACTGCTCAATTCGCGCTGTCCGATACTCGATTTCCGGTTCACTGCCTCTGTGCTCGGTTTTGGCCATCGCGATGTTTTCCTTCGAGGGGTCGATCCCGATGATCTGACTCCGTGAGAAATTGTGTTTGAGGACGTTTTCCGTGACCTTTCCCGTTCCACAGCCGACGTCCAGAATCGACTGTGGATCCTCGTCCCAGTCCCGGAGCGCATTCCGAATTCGCCCCTCGAAGGTGTACGCCTGAGACTCCTGCGTGTTCGAATGTTCCTCGTAGCGGTCTGGATTCCTGAATAGTTCCTGGTCGCCGGTCAGGTTCTCGAGGCAGGCGTTCGTGAGCTCGTTTAGCAGTGTCTGGTCCGTGTACCGTTCCTGTCGCGTGTAGGCCTTCGTAAACTCCGTCAGTGCGTCGTCGAAATTGCGGTTGAGATACTTCCTGATCCCTTCGTTAAACGTATCGATGTACTGCTGATCCAGCCGCGTCGTATCGCAGATGTTGTACGTATTGATGCTGTTCTGGATGCCACGAAGCGTCTGGTTCGGTATGTGTCTGATCGAATATGAGCCAGGGAGGGCGTCCTCGTCGAACCCTTCGTATGTGGCTCGGTCGATGAGAATCGAGAGGTCGTATTTTTTGCACAATCCCTGGAGTCGCGCTGCAACGTTGACCGCACGGCCGATCACGGTCTCATCGATATCAGCGAGCGTCGTCTCGTGAACGGGTCCAGTTGCGATGCCGATGCCGATGTTGATCGCACTAAACCGCGTTTCACGCTCGGCGTCGCGAACCGCACGCTGATAGATATCTACCGCAGCGGTAACGGCACGCTCACCGGAGTCGTCACCGTCGAAGACAGCCATGAGGCCGTCGCCGATTATCTTGTCGACTGTCCCGCCGTTCTGTTGGATAGACTCGCGCGCGTTCTGGAAGAGAACGTTCAGGATCTCGGAAATCGCTGACTCGTCGTAGTTGTCGATGAACAAGGTGGAGTTGCGAACGTCGAGAAAGAGGATGGAGGTCGTTTCAGATCCATCCGCTTCAGGTACAGTCATAGCTAAACGTAGCGATACTGGTGACTAAACGATTGTGTTGCGATTACAACTGATCGCGGCGTTCGAGCAAGTCTCGCACCGGTTCCAGTGGTAGCGCTGGTGCCGTCTGCCCGTCGACGCCCGTCGTCGTCTCGGCCTGCGTCAGGGAGTTGTAGATTGCCTCCTCAGTCGCTTCGACGGCCGCACGGAACAGCGGTGTCAGGCCAGCATCGGCGATAGTCGGGCCCCGCTCGTTTGCAAATGCAATTACGAAGTCACCGCTGCCGTGGTGTGCGATACCGCCCGCTCTGGCCAACCCCATCGGCGCTCGTTTGGCGACACGCCTGAGCTGCCGACTCGAGACAGACGCGTCAGTCCCGACGACAATCATAATGGATCCCCCAGGCGGCTCGATGACGTCGTCCGGCTGAACGTGTCGGCCCACCGGCAGTCCATCGATCTGTAGATCCGCTGGCTTGCCAGTGTTTGTCAGGACCAGGACACCGACCGTATGCTCGCCGGTCGTTCGGGACGCCATACCGATCCCCGCTTTCCAGCCAAAGCCGGTCGTGCCACGACCAGCACCGACACAGCCCTCTGCCGTCGTGTCAGGACTCGCGTCGTCGAGTGCCTGCTGGACGTGCTCGGCAGTCACGTGTCGACCCCGGATATCGTTCAATAGGCCATCGTTGCACTCACCCGTGACCGCATTGACCGAAGTGGCATCGGGATGCCTCTCGAGGACGTCCGTCACCGTTGCGTCCGCAACGCGCCAGACGTTGAGCGTGTTGGTCAGCGTGATCGGTGTCTCGATGGCACCCAGCTCACGCACCTGTGAGAGTCCGACTGATTTCCCGTAGCCATTCAATACGTGGACGGCACCCGTCACCGGATCAGTGAAAACGTCACGTGAATCCGGATGGATCGCTGTCACCCCCGTCCGAAGACACGGTGGATTCGCCGGGCCCCCGCTGTCGAGAGTCACGTGCCCTATCGACACGTCGGGGACGTCGACGAGAGCATTGCACTCACCCGGCGGGAGCGTTCCGGGTGTGATACCGAGTTCGCGAACACGAGCTCGATCGGTAGCCATGCCCAGCTATACTGGCAGTTCTCACAAGAGTGTTGCTCACTGGCTGATCGACGACTAGTGAGCTGTTACGGTGGATTGATATGCAAACGAAATGACCGTGGGGCCATATGGACAACCGCGACGATAAGGCGATCGCCAAACAAGAAGCCGACGAGACGGTCAATTCTATCTCTAACCTGGACAGCATCGGTGATACGATGTTCGTGGCGATCACCTTCTTTCTCACCGCACTCGCGACGTGGACACCATTCGCACTGCAACGATTGGATCAGTTTCAGAACGCACGGTATATCGTGATCGCACTGGTTATCGCCTGCGCTCTCTCCATCGGTGGCTGTGTGTTCGTGCTAGCCATCTCACTCGCGCCGCGAGCATTCTACGGATCTGCGGTCGGTCGTCAGTTTCTGGACAACTCGTGGCTGCTCTGGCGGAACGACGACCCAGGATATGTACAGGTCTTCAAGGACCGACGAGAGGCAGTCGAGAGCGAAAGCGATCTCCGAGCGGAGTACAACAGGTGGCTCTCTCAATACGATCCTGACGTTGACATCACTTCGAAGGAGTCCTTCGAGTTCTCACGGCTGTTGAATTACAAACTCGTTGCACGGGTCAAGGCCCACCACATGGCCTATGGAGTGGCTCTGTTTCGTATTGCGACCTTTCTTTTTGTCGTTCTCGTCGTCGTCACACTCCTCACCCCGTTCGCAACATGAGAGCACGGAACTATTTTGCAGCGTGGTGTCTCTAACGGAACTCGTCGGTGACGTCCTCCCTCTGCGTTCACGGCGAGGAGGTCGATGTGACCTCGAAGAGGATCACAGTGCTGGCACCCGTTATGGTCACGCCCACTCGTCGAGATTCATCTGCTCCGATTCTGTAGCCGAAAGTGCGACTGTGAGGTCGTCCGTACTGTGAGCGATGGCAGTCTCGGATGATGGAACGTCTAACTTTTCGAGATCAACGGCCGAAAATTGTGGCAGGCTACCTATCTCGAAGTACTACCTCAGTTCGCCCGCCTCTTGACGGTGGTAACGTTTCTGTCTGATAATAAACCTATGTCGAATCGTGTGGATATGCATCTGGTCTGCTCTGTTGAATCCGCAGATGTCGTAGGGATCGAGACAGAAGGAACACGCAGTGAAGCCAACTCTCCAACGAGATCGATAGTTGTCCTCTCTGTGGTGGTGCACTCGAACGGCGAAGTCAGGAGTCTTCGCCGAATCGTCAGACCATCTCCTTCGGGTGTTCGGAGTGTCGGGTTAGAACGGTCGCGATACTCAACCAGCAGGATTCGTTGTCGGATCGGTGCCGTGATCGTCTCAAACGAGCACAGAGTCGGGCCATGACCTGACTTACTGCCCATCGCGTCGCAGCATTCGTCACGGACGACTTTCCGCCCGGACGCTACACGGTTGAGCGAGTCGACGAGCATCGATTCACGATCGGACTCCCTGAGTCCGCCTCTCCCTGGGACGTACTTCGGTTGACGGAGTCTCTTTCAGTCGGTCCACTGTCTACCACCCGTCTCGACGGCATGATCGAGGTTCGTGACGCTCGCTGGTCCCCGACCGATACCGAGGCCGATCCTGACGCGGTCGCCGATGGCGGGGCAGTACCGGCGTCGATAGACGATGACGGCTCGTCTGGGGCAACTGGGGTCCCCTTCGCAGTCACGGCTGACGACGAACCCCGGACGGAACGAGCAAAGACCGAAGACATGGCTGTCTCGTTACTCAAAAAGGGTGGAATCTACGAGGTGCATTCTGTGTCGGATAGCTACTACGACGTCGACGTCGTGTCGGGGGAGTGTTCCTGCCCCGATACCGCTGATCGCTGCAAGCACCTCTGGCGCGTCGACCTGGAGATCAGGGCCGGCCTCGTTCCCCGGCCCGACGGCCGACTGCCCTAAGTGGGCACAGGCGCAATCACGTAATAGTCCTCGGTGAAGCGCTCGTCGAACGAGACTTCAGGGAACTATTCTGATCCGTCGCAAAGTTCGACGACTGACCGACCTCGCGAACGTGTCCACTCCGTTCGAGGTCAAGCTCCTCGGCGAGGTAGTCCACCGTCCCTTCGAGGCTACTAGTGGAAAGCAATCCGTCAAGCAGTATAATCCTCGTGGGTTCTTCGTTGCGCTCCATCAGTTCAGCTTTGGAGAGGATTTTGAAACCTATTCTCTGAAACCCGTAGTTAGCCAGCAGAAATGGCCCTACTGGTACACCGGATCGAATCGATGGCCTCAGCAGTAGTGTCGATGAGCGATACACGGCGATCACAACCGCTATCTCGGACTGCCCGCAGTGGTGGCGTATCGTGTCAGCACCATCGCCTCGGTATGTCGGCGTCGACTGGGCATCGGGCGCGTGGGTCGCAGTGAGCTACGCTGACCGGGACGCCGATCCAGACGTATCGGTCTTCGACAGCATTCGCTCGCTGTGGGAGGCGTACGGAGACTCGAGCGAGCGAATCGTCGTCGACGTCCCGATCGGTCTGCATGGCTCGGGTGGCGGGGACGACTCTCCCGCTCGGGAGACTGACGAGGAACTCAGTCGAGCGTGTGATGACCTCGCCAGGGACGTCGTCGGGGGTCAGTACCGGTCCGTGTTCACGGTGCCGGCTCGCGGAGCTGCGGAGTTGGCCGCCGACGAGACGACGCCGTATGCCGAGGTGAGTGCGAAGAACGAGGACCTCACCGGGAAGGGGCTCTCCCGGCAGGCCGCCAACATCTCGCCAGCGATTGCGGCAGTCGACTCGTTGTTGTTGGATGACGGTGATCCCGCTGTTCTGGTTGAGGGCCATCCGGAAGTCTGCTTCCGGGCGTTCAACGGTGAACCGCTCACGCACAGCAAGCACACGGCGACCGGTGTCGACGAGCGGCTCTCGGCGATTGCGGACGTTCGTGAATACACTGCTGGTGACTGGCGGACGCTTGCAGGTGCTCTCGGGGAGAATGCGCCATCAGTGGCGCTGGACGATCTACTCGATGCTCTCGTGTTGGCCCTGACCGCCTGTGCGACGGACTCTGAGATCGGGCGTCTGCCAGCTGATCCGCCTGCGGATGCCCAGGGGCTCCCGATGCAGATGGTGTATCGAAGTGCGACCGAATTAGGCTAGGTTTCTAGTCTGCTCGGGCCACTGTGGCCCTGTGGAGACGTTCCTGTTGGGCTCGAGGAAATCGAATGAGTGAGGAATCGGTTCCGCACCGGTTCGCTATCGCACTCCGTGAGGGGGTCACCGGGAATGCCCGGCAACTAGGACTTTTTGTGCCAGTATAAAAATACCCTGCCATCTCTTTCAGACGTTGAAAAAACAGCCCTTATTGAGTTCTATTGGCTGACACTATGGCTCTACCGATAAACGCTGTTTGGGACTATCGTCGGGCACTGGGCTGAGATGGTGACCCCCTCACAGGCTGCCATCCCGGCACACGTCCTGCTCCATGTCGGTTCGTATCCCGACATGCAACAGTTCGTGGAGACACTGGAACAAACTGGCCCCTAATATTATTGGTGTGGTAGTGATTTGGCCGGTGGCAGGGTGGCGCTTGTCGCGTTGGTTTGGCTGTGATCGAGCCGATCGTGCTTGGAGTGGTGGACCGCTTGAAAGCCCCACGGCGCTGGACGGCACCTCAGCGGGATATCCTCGCTGGCGCTCGGATAGGGCCCGCTGACGTGACCGCCAGCGCCGCGCCCCTTTCAGTCCCACCCACTGGGGAGGGCCGGCCCACCTGCCGGTGGCCGGCCTGTACCCTCACTCCCGCCCTCTGACGCACTCCCTGCGGTCGCTCCTCACCCACCTCCACGTTCCGGGCGCTCCGCGCCGGGCTTTCGCAGGTGACTGTCTAGCCAGTCTGAGCGTTTCCTCTTTATATATGAAAGCATGGGATGTGTGGTTGATAGGAAGTGGGTTATTAGGCTCTATAGACGCCTATTATGGCATAATTCCGGCTACCCCAATCAAGTAATTTTATAAGGTATACACCCGATGAAATATATGTAGGAAGACACCTTACGGACGCGCCGGATGCACCGCTTTCGGGCGGTCACGTCGGCGCAGAAGTCGGGTGCTGGAGACACCCGAACGGTGTCTTTCTACGGGAGCGAAAGACGATGCAATCTAGCAAATCCAGCGGTAAGAAAGCAACGGGTATCGATCAGGAGATTCGCCTCGGCGCCAAAGTCGAGGGGACCGAGACGCTGCTCGAACAGGTCGCCGAAACTCAGCATGGCGACGAACTCGATTATCGGCTGAACCGGGGTCACGACTCGCGTGGCTCGCACTACGCTCGGCAAACCGAGTACGACTGGACCCGGTCGACCGAGGTCGGCCCCGATCGTCGGTTCGGCCAGACGCTCGCCCAGCAAGAGCGCCGACACGGCCGGGAAGCCGAACAGGCCCGGCATCGCGAAGCCGCTCTCGATACACACGATGCGGGGGTCGATCGGGCCGCGTCGAGTCGAGAGCTGACTACAACCGGGCAGGCCCAGCGCCGACGGGACTTCTGGGAGCGGAAGCACCTCGCTGCCGGTCGCCAGACTGTGACCGTTCCCACGGGGAGCTACTCCCGGACGGTCGATCCGCGGCGGTCTCTCGATCAGGATACGCTGGCCGAGATCAACTCACACGCCCACCGGATCGCCCAGCGCTTCGACGTGAGTCGGGCCGGGACTGCCCGGCGTCTCGCCGAGGAGTTCGACAAGCAGGGCGTGGACGTCGTCGGGGCCGTGCTGACGGTCCTCGACGGCCTTCGGGACGACATCGGTGTGCCGACGCCAGTCGATGATATCGACCCCGAGGGAGAGTCGGTAACCGTCGAGGGGCAGGTTACGACCCTATTCGACCCGGCGAGCCCGAACCAGTACCAGGTTGGGTATCTAGAGGACGACGCCGGCGACCGGGTGAAGGTCACCGTCTGGGTCCGGTCGACTCACGGCCCGATGATCCGGACGCTCCACGAGGGCGATCGGGTGCGGATCGTCGATGGCAAGCCCGGGCAGTTCGCTGGCACCAAGACCGTCGCCGTCACGAGCGAGACCTGTCTGTGTGTGCTTGAGCAGGGCGACGGGCCTGCTCCGACTGGCGAATGCCGGGTTGCGATGGGCTGTGATGGTTCCCGCGTTCGGATGGCTGCGTGGCGGGCCGATGCGCCCACCCACCAGTGGGCGAACGTTCGGAACGCCATCGGGCAGAGCTAGGGTATACCCTCCCTAGATTCAGGGAGTGGCCTGGCAGTATCGTATCGTCTTCATATTCTTCTCAGCGCGGCAGCCACCTCGCGCACGCGGTCGCGGCGACTGATCGCCGCGACAGCACGCGCACGGACTGGCTCTTCGGGTGGTTGGTTCGGTCGCTACTGAAGCCATTGATAGCCAGTGTGATGCGTACTGCTGTTTTGCTGTCTGTCGGTAACACTGATCTCAACGACAGGTCAACGGGGCGCTCCGGACAGTGCGGTGGTACGATGATGAGCCCGTTAGCGACGGCTTCGCCCAAGGCCAGTTCGACGGGCTGAAAACCACAGTCGGGGACATGCTCGATCGCGGTGTATTCACCCTTTCGACTGCCCGTAACTACCTCGAACGCCAGATGCGCTTCTGGATGCGACCGGACGATACTGTCTTCGTCCAGACACCGTCGGACTGATAAATAGTTCTGTAGTGTCCATTTTGAGTGAGTCGTACGGTGAGACACAACCAAACTCAATCATACATACATTTGCCTATAATAACTGAATTAGTGTTGCAATGATATTTTGATCCATACATTTAATAATCCGGCCCATATCGGGTGGCTTTAGCGAGCTAATTTCATATCGAGAACAATGACGGAAGATCGCAACAACGATGAGACAATTTGTTTGCTTCAGGACGAACGCAATCGGACTATCTTGAATATTCTCCACGACGAGAGCGAGCCACTCTCAGTAGAATCACTGGCCGAGGCACTTGTCGATCGCACTCACGACATTATCAGCTCGGCTGAGTACGAGGAGATACTCGACCAGGTGATTATCTCCCTGCATCATGATCGACTGCCACGACTATCGGCGGCTGGACTCATTGAATACGATCATCAGGAGAACACCGCCACGTTCAGTGCGGCTAATACTGCGGTCGAGTGGCACAACATCGAGATGATCGAGGAGGCACTGAATACACTTCAGCCAGGAAATGACGCTACCGACGATATTGGCGTTATCACTGGCCACACATCGGTCCTCAAAGCTGGCCAGTCGATCGCCGACAGCGCCAGCGAGGAGTTGTTCTGTATGTACGCCAGCGATGCGCTATTCGAAGAGGACTGTATCCGGAGTCTCGAAGAAGCCCTTGACCGTGGTGTGGAGATCTATGCTGGATCGCGGGACGAAGACATACTTGAGTTCTATCAGGAGCGGCTTCCGGAGGCAACGCTGTGGGAACCACAGTTAGATTGGATGGATTCGGAGTTCACGGAACCCAGGATAGAGTGGCTGATCCTTGCAGATCGAAAACAAGTAGCTCTTAGTATAATGAATGAGGACAACGCTGGTAGGGATGAGCAAGCGTGTGCTATGATTGGTAAGGGGGCAGACAATCCTTTCGTCGTCCTCGTTCGAGAACTCTTGGGGCCTCGCCTCGACCACCTCGACTTCCAGAGCGAAGAGTTTCGCGACAGACTTCCATTCTAAGAATGGCCATTGACGTCCTCCTCCGCCTGGAGGCGGAGGAATCCTGACCGCAGTTGGGATATTACGGTTTGCAGTCTACCACTTGTTCCTGCGGTTGGAATCCGCGGGACAAGTCATACAGGTAGACTCCGGGCTGT
>SDGW01000192.1_pt1 | contig 26141 bp, 22 predicted proteins | sample 2873831 | NCBI WGS metagenome assembly SDGW01 (sample SAMN08132700, study PRJNA421101) | hypersaline lake metagenome | isolation source: celular fraction 0.22 microns magnesium sulfate-rich crust from ephemeral... | place: Spain: Penahueca Lagoon, Toledo | collected 2011-07 | reverse complement strand
TCGTTGCCGACGGTTTCGTTGCCGACGGTTTCGTTGCCGATCGCACCGCCCTCGCGCTGTTCGCCCACTTCCGCTTCTTCGGCGGCCGCCACCTCGTCTACCTCCTCGACGTTGACTGGCTCCGTCCGTCGCACGGTGTCCATCCCGATGTAGATCTCCCCCGGCTGGTACTCCGTTTCGAACCAGGAGAACTTGATCGGGTAGTTGGTTCCCTTGACGACCAGCGTCTGCGTCTCGGGGTCGTACGCGCTCGGCTGGGGATTCGTTCCGCCGATGAGGTCCGGCATGATCCAGGGCGCGCTGTCGAGGTCGTCGTAGGGCGGCAGGTTGAACGTGTTGAGGTGCTGGACGAACTCGTCGCTGCGCTGTTCGAGTTGGCCGGTCTCCATGTCGACCGTGTACACCCAGCCGGTCTTGCCGGGCCAGGTCGCGAAGTTTTTCGTCTCGCCGTCGACCTCGGCCTCGAAGACGACCGGCGGGCTCGGCGAGTCGTAGTCCCACCAGTCGTGGGGCGAGTCCTGATGGTGCCACTGGTACTCGCCGTCCTCGGCGTTGACCGCGACTTTCCCGCAGGAGTAGGGGTTCCAGCCCGGCCGCACGGTGCCGTACCAGGGCCCTGGGTTCGCCGACGGAATGACGACCGATCCCGAATCGGGCTCGAGCGCCCCCGACGCCCAGGCGGTCGCGCCGCCGTGTTGCCAAGATTCGCCGACCCACTCGTGGGGTGGCGTCATGTTGACGCGCCACTGCGGACTGCCGTCCTCGAGACTGATGCCGTCGAAGAAGCCGCTGACGCCGAACTCGCCGCCGAAGCTGCCCTTCATCAGCATGCCGTTATAGATCAGCGGCGGGAACGACGACGTGGTCCCGCGGGAGCGCTCCCACTTCAGTTCCTCGTGCATGAGGTCGTCGGCGACCTCGCCGCGGTACGCGGCCGCGCCGTTGTAGTACCACTGCTCCTCGCCAGTGTAGCGGTCGATGGCGATGACGCCCAGATCGAGCGTGCTCTTGTAGACCGTGTCACCGAGGACCGCGGCCCCCCGCTCGGCCGGCGGCGTCGTGTCGGACGCGCCGACGAGGGGTCGATAGAAGTGTCGCCAGAGGATCTCACCCGACCGGGCGTTGATCGCGTACAACAGATCCGGCCCGACCGTGACGTACATGATGGGCGGATCGCCGTCGACGAGGATCGGCGATCCCTGGAAGTCGTTCGGGTGGTCCGCGACCTCGAGTCGATACTCGGTCTCGAGATCGCCGACGTTCTCCGGCGTGATGACGTCGGCGGTCGTGTGGCGCTGGGACTGGTACGAACCGCCCATGATGAGCCAGTTCGTGGGGTCCTCGCCCGTTTCGCCGAGGTCCTGTTCGGTGACGTCTACTTCGGGGATCTGATCCGTGTCGCCCTGTCTGACGATCGATTCGCCTGGTTTTTCGTTCCACGGTGCGTCTTCCGGTAGTTCGATGAGGTGGGATTCGTAGGTCATTGCTGGTCACCCTCGTTAGTCGCTCGCCGGAGTCCTCGGCGCGCGCTTCTCGTCCGTGATCCGGACGACATCGCCGATCAGGAACTCCTGTGCGATGATCATGAGCGCGGTGCTGGCGGTCGTCAGCGTCGTGAGATGGTCGTCGGCGATGTCGCCGGCTGCGAGGTCGCGCGCGGCCGACGCCAGCAGGTAGTAGCCGCCGAGCATCGACTTGACGTCCCAGAGCCCGCGATCGATCATCTCGCCGGTGATCAGCGGTTCGCGCTGCCAGAGGAAGTGATCGAGTCCGTCGATCCACAGCAGCGACCCTTCGGCCGCCCGCTGGTGCAATGGCGCAACGTACTCGTGGACGACGCCGTCGTCGACGGCGTCCGCCGGCGGATAGGCCGGCGTCTTCATCCACCACGAAAGCTGCTCGCGCGCGTTGACGATGTTCACCACCAGCGCCGTCTGTTCCTGCTCGGAGAAACCGACCTCCGACAGCGTCGCCGGTAAGGCGTTGATGTGCAACAGCTGTCGCGTCGTCTGCTCGATGTGGTCGGCCGTGAACGCCGGCAGGTTCGCCTCAGCACTCGCGAAGAAGCCCACTTCTGACAGGTGATCGTTGATCGCCCACGCCGCCGTCGTCAGTTCCTGGTACGCCGACGCGTCCCGTTCGGGCACTCCCATCGCCTCGAGCTCCGAGAGCATTCCGAAGCTCCCCTCGAGGGCCGCCAACTGCTCGGTCAGCAGCGCCTCGTCGAGCGTCCCGGTCAAGCCGTCCTGGACCGCCTGTCCCATTTCGGCGAGGCCCTCGGTCGCACCGCTCGAGACCTCCGTCCGGAGATCGTCGAGCGTCGCACCGGCGACGGCGCCGCCGGCGACGACGCCGAGCGCCTTCAAGAACTCGCGACGGTTCTCGTCGCTGACCTCCCCGTAGCTGTATCTTTCTTCTGGATTGGTACCGTATGCCATGGCGCTTGTTGCCCAACAACATCATCGTCATTAGCAGTTCTCACAGTTGCAGGGTTTAGCGCGAATTTCTTTTCCTGGTCGATCCAGCCCGACCAATCAATACTAAGTGTAGAATGTAGTACGAATGCATAATATCCAGTTATAACAGCTCCCGATCGTTCAACAGAACGTTTCGATCGAATCTGCCTCTCCGTGTTAGGTTCCGCGAGGTTGACCGGCCCGAGGCCCGTCATCGGTCTTCGCCGCGGCAAAGAGCGCCCGCTCGTCTGGCCCCGAACGACCGAACTCCGTACGACCTTAGTGCGACGTTCGCAGAGACGGTGTGTGCCGCTCGAGGAGAGGTCCTCGAACGGCCGACCGCGATGGAGCACGGTTCCCTTCACGTGAAACCCATCCGGACGGTCGCTTCGGACGCACGATTGCGGCACGATTCGGGTACGCACAGCGGGGGACGGTCGTAGCGCGAGCGATCCGCCTGGAGCCCCGTCCCTTCGGGTCGGATTCCTAATCGGAGCTTGGAGTGCCGATCGATCCGCTGAGCGGCTTTAGCCGTCGATTTGTCTCGCGGAACTGTGACGGAATTTCATCGGCTCTCGTACCGAGGGCACGGACGCGGTGCCGATCGAAACCGTTGCCAGTGAACTCGGCAATCAACCCGGCTAGCGGGACCCGGTCACGGCGACCGTCGCGGCCGGACGCGTCCGGTCTGCGGGGACGGCCACGGGGACACCGACTCCCACAGTGGCTGTCGAGCGGATACCGAGCGTTCGTCGCGGGGCGGTAACGGCTTCCCGAACGCGACCGAGGTGAGACGAACATGGCACTACTCGAAACGCAACTCGACGCCGTCGACGGCGTCCATCGGTGTGGCAGCGACCGCGTCAACTGGTATCTCGTCGAGGAGAACGACGGCCTGACCGTCGTCGATACGGGTTTTCCAACCCACTGGAGCCAGCTGCTTGAGCGCCTCGATGCGATGGGACGCGACGTGGCGGCTATCGACGCCTGCATCCTGACTCACGCCCATCCCGACCATATCGGGTTCGCAGAGCGGTTACGGGAGGCGGGCGTTCCGGTCTGGCTCCACGAGGCGGACGTCCAGCGGGCGCGCGACGGGGGCGACCCGCCCCTCGGCGAGTTCGCGAAGCGCCTCTGGCGGCCGGCGGTCGCGCGGTATCTCGTCGAGGTCGTCCGATCGGACGGGACTGCCATCCCGCCGGTTACGGGGGTCGAAACGTTCTCGGACGGCGACGAACTGGACGTCCCCGGACAGCCGCGGGTCGTACACGTCCCCGGTCACACCGAGGGCGAAGCGGCGTTCTGGCTGCCAGACCGCGGCGTTCTCCTCTGTGGCGACGCCCTCGCCACGGTCGACTTCGAGACGTGGCGCGGCCGTTCACCACGACTCCTGCCAGCGTGGCTGAATCGCGACCATCAGCAAGCGCGGCGATCGCTCTCGAAACTCGAGTCGCTCGGCGAGGTCGCCCTGTTGCCGGGCCACGGTGACCCGTGGACCGGGCGGATGGCCGATGTCGTCGAAAATGCCGTCTGAACGCGGGCGCACGCTTCCAGCGGTCGTCCGTTTTCTCGGTGCACGGTCGGCTGCAAAACCGGAGGCGACTGCGCTGCCGCTGGTACTCGGATGGAGACGACAGAAATGCTCCGTCTGGGATTTGAACCCGATGCAAATCTCGCTTCGCTCGGATTTCCGTGCTTCAAATCCCAGAGCGTGCGCTTCCTTCTACGTCACTTCGTTCTGCAGAAGAGTGCTCCGTCTGGGATTTGAACCCAGGTCATCGGCTCGAAAGGCCGAAATGATTGGCCGGACTACACCAACGGAGCGTTCACTGCGTTCACGCTCCGGGCCTCGACGGACACCGTCCGTCTCACCAACGGGAGCGTATCTCGCAACTGCACCTTGCCGAGGGCTAATGAAAAACGTTCCGTTCCGAGGCAGCAGTGCCACGATATCACGCACGCTGACCCGTTATTTCGGCGACAGCAACGAGAATCCCCGCTTCGAGAACGCTACCACCTACCCGATTACTCCCCTGGCTGCCGAAGCGATTCGCCATCGAACGCCATCTCGAGTTCCCCCTCGAGTCCCAGCAGATCCACGATGGTCGGGGTCACGTCGGTCGCGTCGACCGGCCCGTCGCCCTCGAGGCTGGGTGCTGCCGGGCCGCCGAGGCCGAAACAGCCGAAGGCCGACTCGTCGACGCGGCCGTGGGAGCCGCTGACCTTCGAGGGGTCGAGCGAGACGAGGCCCTCGTCGCCGAAGAACAGTTCGCAGGGATCGAAGCCGGGCTTGGCGTGGATGTCCATCTCGTCCGCGTACGGCGGCGCGTCCGCGCGGTCGTCCCACCAGTAGTACTGGAACCAGGCGTCGGGCTCCGCGACGAGGACGAGGTCGCCCGCGTTCGGGTGGTCGATGCCGTACTCGGCCTTCCCCGCCTCGCCGAGCACGTCGTCGATCCCCTCGAGCCCTGCGAGCGCGTCGCGGGCGGCGTCGAGCGATGCCTCGTCGGCGTAGACGTGTGCGATCTGGTGGTCGACCATCGCGAACGCGTCCGAGCCGACGATGTCGGCGTCGCCGTCCGCGTCGGTCTCGAGCAGGCCGGCCTCGCGGAGCGCGCGGTTCGGAAAGACCGGCCGATCCACCTCGTGAAAGCCGTACTCGCTGACGAGCGTCAGCAGCGTCTCGTCCCAGCGGTCGGTCCCGGAGAGGTGAGCGAGGAACTCGGAGAGCAGGTCGTCGACGACCGCCAGTTCCTCGTCGAAGGCGTCGCTCTCGGGGCCGTCGCTCTGGCCGACGTAATCGAGGTGCGGGACGTAGATCCAGAGCAGGTCGGGATCGAACCGGTCGATCGCCTCGCGAGCGGCCGCGAGGATCCAGCGGCTCCCCTCTTCGTTCGCGCCGGGCCCCCAGTAGTTGTGCAGCGGGAAGTGACCCAGTTTCTCGTAGAGGTCGTCGTAGAAGCCGTCGGGGTTCGTCCAGCAGTTCATCTCGATCAGGTCGTCGTTCTCGTCCTCGATCGGCGAGGGGGTGATCGCCACGTCGGCGCTGGTCCCGATCAGGTGCTGGAAGTTGAGCACGCCGGTGGTCACTCCCGCGTCGTCGCTGGCGGCCTCCCAGACGCGGTCGCGGGCGTCGCGGTCGCGCTCCCAGAACTCGGCGGTTTGACGCTCGCGGTCGTACTCGCCGCTCGAGACGTCGCCGTGAGCCGACGGTCCCTGCCCCGTCGCCAACGTCGTCTGGGTGGGGACCGTCACGGCGGGGAACGGCGGCCGGAGGTCGGTCAGGGAGGCGGTCGGGAAGTGCGACGCGAGCGTCGGCGTTCGCTCTGCGTCGACGTGGTCTGGCTGGAGGCCGACGACGTCGAGGACGATCGTTCGGCCGGGGTCGGTCGATTCGGAAATCGTGGGTTCGCTCATTGGATTGCGGGGGCGCGTGGAAGCGGACGGTCGTCAGCGATGCCGCTCGGCGTAGTCGTACAGTCGATTCAGCTGCAGGGTGAGGTCGTGCTCGTCGACCCCGATAGGGGCCTTGAAGAACGAGGCGAGGTGGGGCTGGAGTCCACCGTCGCCGCGCTCGTCGGCGTGGGCGATCAGCCGCACGAGATCGAGGACCAGCGGCGCGGCCAGCGCCGAGTCGGAGCCTTCCCAGGTGAACTGCATCGTCATCTCGGTCTCGAGGAAGCCCTCGAAGTGGATGTAGTCCCAGGCGGTCTTCCAGTCGGCCAGCGACGGCGTGTAGTCGATCCGGACCCGGTTGTGGCCGATCTCGGGCAGGATCGAGTCGAGCACGTCGCCCTTGCTCGCGAGTTTGCCCGCGGCGTTGGCCTCGTCCTCGAGCACGAGCCCGTCTTTGTTGCCGAGAATGTTGTGACCCTCCCAGCTCATGACGCGCAGGTTGCGACCGGCGAACATCGGTGCGAGCGCGGACTTGACGAGCGTCTCGCCGGTCTTGGCGTCGCGGCCCATGTGCGGGACCTCGTTGTCGGCCGCGAGTTCGCGGATCCCGCCGAGGGCGTTGGCCGTGCTCGGCGTGAAATTGACGAACGGGTGGCCGGCGTCGATCGCGGCGTAGGCGTACAGCACGCTCGCGGGCAGATCGCGGTCGTTTTCGTCGATCGCTCGCTCGAGCGCGTCGCGGCTCTCGTACCGTTCTGGCTCTGCGAGTTCGGGCTCCGTCGAGGCGACGTTGACGACCACCAGTCCCTCGAGGTCGTGCCGATCGCGGAACGTCTCGTAGTCGTCCCGGATCTGCTCGATAACGTCGCGGACGGCGAGTCCCTCGTCGAGTTGCTCGCTCTCCTCGGAGACGGCGGCGCCGCAGTTGACCGCCGTGCCGACCTGGATCCGCTCGTCGATGGCGGCCAGATCGTCCCAGACCGCCGTGAGCGTCTCGTCGTCGGGGACGCCGTTGCGGTCGCGCTGGCGCTCGGCCTGGGCGACGAGCGGTTCGGGTTCGATGTCGTGGCCGCCGAAGACGAGTCCGTCGACCGGCGGCAGATCGAGGCTCGAGACCGGCTCGCGTTCGGTGACCATGCCGGTCGTGTCGGTCGCTCCCTGTGCGATCGCGCGGGCACCGACGATCGACATCGTCGCGACGTTCCCGCGCGCACCTACTAGCCAGACACCGGTCCGCTCGTCGGACGCGAGTTCAGCTCCCTGATTCATCGGGAATCGGTCCTTCGCGTTGTGAGGTCGCGGTGCCTTGCCGACGTGCGTCGCCCTCGCTGCCGGCGTGGCTGGTGGCACGTGGACACACCACTGCCGTCGCTCGTTCGCTGGAGTGCATCTCACGGATGTCGAGACCGGACGACTTTCGTTATGGCTTCCGTAGCGGAAGTAATACCGTTTTTCCCGCTGTGACCCCGCATTTTCCAACCGGGCCCGGTCGGACCACGGGTATCAACATCGGATTTGCCCATCGAACGACCGCAGCACCAAACCGTTTCGTCGCCGGACTGCCGGTATGCGGATCATCGATCCTCACATGCACATGGTATCGCGCTCGGCCGAGGACTACCGGCGAGCGCGACGAGCGGGCGTCGAGTGCTGCATCGAGCCCGCGTTCTGGAGCGGACAGGACAAACGCAACGCGGGGTCGTTCTTCGACTACTTCGAGCAGATCATCGAGCACGAGACCGATCGCGCCGAGCGGGCCGCGAACGTGGACCACTACGTGACGATCGGTCTCGAGCCCAAGGAGGCCAACTACCGCGAGATGGCCGAGGAAGTCGTCGACCGGATCCCGGAGTATCTCGACCGCGACCCCGTCGTCGGCGTCGGCGAGATCGGGTTCGACCAGGTCACGGACGACGAGGAGTGGGCCTTCCGCCGACAGCTCGAGATCGCCGAGGACCGCGAGCTTCCGGTCATCATCCACACGCCCCACACCGACAAGCCGTCGGGCACCGAGCGCATCGTCGAGATCATCGAGGAGATGGGCGTCACGCAGGACCGGATCATCATCGACCACAACACCGAGAACACGATCGATATCTCGACCCGAACCGACTGCTGGATCGGATTCACCCTCTATCCCGGCAAGATCGAGGCCGCGTCAGCGATCGACCTCCTGGAGGAGTACGGCACCGACAACATGATCTTCAACAGCGCGGCGGACTGGGACCCCTCTGACCCGCTCGCGGTGCCGAAAGTCCGCGACCGGATGATCGACCGGGGCTGGGACCGCGAGGAGGTCCGCAAGGTGGTCTTCGAGAACCCCTACGAGTTCTTCGACCAGTCGCCGAACTTCGACTACGATGCCTGAGATGCAGTTCGGCTTCTCCACCAACGCCTTCCGCGAGTACCAACTCGAGGACGCCATCGAGGCGATCGCCGACGCGGGCTACGACGGCGTCGAACTGCTGTTCGACGAACCCCACCTCTACCCGCCGAACGCGACCGACGAGGAGCGCGACCGCGTCGAAGACGTCCTCGAGCGACACGATATCGCGGTCAGCAACGGCAACGCCTTCATGCTGACCGCGATCGAGGACTTCCACCACCCCTCCTATATCGAACCGGACGAGGACTACCGACAGCAGCGCATCGACTACACCCTCGCGGCGCTCGAGACGGCAGCCGATCTCGGACTGCCCTACATCTCGATCGAACCCGGCGGGCCGATCCCCGAGGGGAAATCGCGCGAGTGGGCGATGGACGCCTTCGTCGAGGGCCTCGAGCAGGTGGTCCCCACGGCCGAGGACGTCGGCGTCGACCTCCTCGTCGAGCCCGAGCCCGACCTGCTGATCGAGACGAGCGACCAGTTCCTCGAACTGCTCGAGCGCGTCGACTCCGATCGCGTGAAGTGCAACTTCGACGCCGGCCACTTCTACTGCGTCGGCGAGAGCCCCGCGGAACTGGTCGGGCGGCTCTGGGAGTACACGAGCCACTACCACCTCGAGGACATCCCTGCCGACCGGACCCACGAACACACGCAACTCGGCGATGGGGCGATGGACATCGACGCCTTCCTCGGCGAACTCGCGGATCGGGGCTACGACGGCTTCGTCACCGTCGAACTCTACCCCTACGAGGAGACGCCGATCGAAACCGCGAACGGAGCGATGGCCTACCTCGAGGAACGCGGGTGGGCGTAGGGTGGCCGGCGGCACGTCGTCGGATCGCGGCGAAACCGAAGACGCGGGCGCGGCTACCGCCGGGTCGGCGTCCGGACTGGGAACGACGGCCGGCGCGTACGCCGAACTGGTCCGCGTCCCGAACCTCTTTACTGCGCCGCCGGACGTGATCCTCGGGGCCGCGCTGGCGGCCGTCGCGGGTATCGGTACCGAGCCGTCGCTTCTCCGCGTCGGCGGTCTGGCGGTCACTTCTGCCCTCCTCTACGCCGGCGGCACGACGCTCAACGACGCCTTCGACGCGTCGATCGACGCTCGAGAGCGTCCCGAGCGGCCGATCCCCTCCGGCCGCGTCTCCCGGCGCGCGGCGTTCGAGCTCGGAGCCGCGTTCCTGCTCGTCCCCGTCGGGATCGCGTTCGTCGTCGCGGGCGGCCCCGCGGCCGTGGCCGCCGGGCTGGTCGCCGCCGCGATCGTCGCCTACGACGGCCTCCTGAAGGGATCGGTCGCGGGTTTCCTCGCGATGGGCGCGACGCGCGGGCTGAACGTCGTCCTCGGGACGACCGCGGCCGGGAGCGTCGCCCTCGAGTCGCCGATTCGGGTACTCCCCGTTCCGGCCGTCGTCACCGCCTACGTCGCCGCGGTGACGTTCATGGCGGCTCGAGAGACCGAAGGCGGGAGCCGGAGTGCCGTCGCGGTCGCCGCTGGCGGTGCGATCGCGGCCGTCCTCGCCGTCGGCTGGTTCCTCGCGAGCGGTGGGCCGTCGGGGCTCGAGGCGGTACTCGCGCTCGCGTTCGTCGCTGCGTTCGGCTGGTGGGTCGGCCGCCCCCTGCGAGCGGCGTACGCCGATCCCGTGCCGAGCACCGTCGGGCCGGCGGTCGGCGCGTGCGTTCTGGGGCTCGTCTTGCTCGACGCGGCGTTCGCCTCGGTGGTCGGGGTCGGCTGGGGAGTGGCCGTCGGCGTTTTCCTCGTCCCGGCAGTGGGTCTCTCACGTGCGTTCGATGTGACGTGATTCCGCCGGTGAGGGGCCGCCCCGGCAGATCGGCTCCGTCTGCCGCGGCGCGGGCGCGTACCGAGATCGCAGTGTGACGTGTCGTCGAGAGACGATCGATGAGCGCGCCTCTGCTCGCGTGGCAACTGGGGTTTCCACGCCCTCCCCAGCCAATTCGGTCGTCGTCGAGCGTGACGGGCAAACGAATTAGTCACGCTCCGGTGTACGGGGCACAGATCGATGGTCGACCTCGCTTTCTCGACGAACGCCTACACCGAATACGGCCTGCCGGAGGCGGTGTATCGGATCGCCGACCACGGCTACGCCGGCGTCGAACTGCTCGGCGACGACCCCCACGCCTACTTCCCCGAGTTCGGCGACGGCGAGCGCGACGCCGTGCTCGAGGCCCTCGCCGACACCGACCTGGCCGTCTCCAATGTCAACGCCAACACGGCGATGGGCTACTACGACGACGCGCCGCCCTCGGCCTTCTTCGAACCGAGCGTGATCCGCGCGGACGACGCGGCCCGCGAGTGGCGCGTCGACTACACCAAGCGGGCGATCGACCTCGCCGAGAAGGTCGACTCGCCGGCGGTCTGTCTGGCGACCGGCCGCCCGCTACCGGGGACGCCGCCTGAGACAGCCCACGGGTACCTCCGCGAGTCGCTGCACGAAATCCTCGACTACGCCGAGCCCCGCGGGGTCGACGTTGGCATCGAGTTCGAGCCCGAACTGCTGGTGGAGAACACCGACGAGACCCTCGCGCTGATCGACGACGTCGGCCGCGATTCGCTGGGGGTCAACCTCGACGTTGGCCACGCGGCGGTCTACGGCGAGGACGTCGCGGAGAGCGTCCGCCGCTGCGCGGGCTCGATCACGGGCGTCCACGTCGAGGACATCGTCGGCGGCCGGCGGGGGAAACACTACCACCGGATCCCCGGCGAGGGCGACCTCGAGTTCGGGCCGATCTTCGATGCGCTCGAAGAGATCGGCTACGACGGGTTTGCGACGCTCGAACTCTACACCTACCCCGACGAACCCGATCGCGCGGCCGAGGAAGCGTACGACGCGCTCGAGACGTACACGTGACGGTCGAGGCTGGTGACCGGTGGAGCACCCCTCGCGCTCACCGCCTTCTCAACGCTTTTGATCCCCGGTGCCCATTCCACCCAGCATGAAATACGTCCGCTTCCGCGATCCGGCCGGCGCGGTCCGCCGCGGCGAGTACCACGACGGCACTGTCCAGTTCGCCGACGAGCGCTACGACCTCGAGAGCGACGAGATCGATGTGCTACCGCCGTCGGAACCGTCGAAGATCGTCTGCATCGGCAAGAACTACGCCGACCACGCGGCTGAACTCGACTCGGAGGTCCCCGACCGACCGATGCTCTTCCTGAAGCCGCCGAACGCGCTGGCGGCTCACGGCGACACCGTCACTCTCCCCGCGGGCAAGGAGCGGATCGACCACGAGGCCGAACTCGGCGTCGTCATCGGCGAACAGTGTCGCCACGTCTCCGAGGAGGACGCGATGGACGTGATCGCCGGCTTCACCTGCGTCAACGATCTCTCGAACCGCGACGACCAGCGCCAGGAACAGAACTGGATCCGCGGGAAGGCGTTCGACGGCGCTGCACCGATAGGGCCGGTCGTGGCGACCCCCGACGAAGTCCCGGCCGACGCGTCCGTCCAGACCCGCGTCAACGGCGAGACGAAACAGGACGGCTCCCGCGAACAGCTCATCTTCTCGATCCCCGAACTGATCGCCGAGATTACGACCTACCTCACCCTCGAGCCGGGCGACGTGATCGCGACCGGCACGCCGGAGGGCGTCGGCCCCCTCTCGGACGGCGACGAGATCGAGATCGAAGTCGAGGGCGTGGGCACGCTCGAGCACTCGGTTCGGATTCCCTGATCGGCGCGTGGTTCGCGGCGGCGTTTCGACCGCCGTGTCCGTACGGCGGTCGCGGATCGAACGCTTTTCTGCCCGCTCGGCGAACGGGGCTTCATGACCGTCACCTTCGACGCGCTGACCATCGACTGGCTCGGCCTCGCGACCGTCCGGCTCGAGGGCCAGTTAGGCGCGGTCGTCTACATCGATCCCGGTCCCGAAGCGTACGGCGTCTTAGACGGATACGAGGCCCACGACGGCGATCTGGTACTCGTCAGTCACGACCATCATTACGACCCGGATTCGATCCGACGGGTTGCTCGCGACGATGCACTGGTCGTCGTCCACGAATCGATCGACGCGGCCGAGATCGACCGGGTCGACGAGGCTCCCGAGGACCTGCCGTTCGAGGTCGAACGCGTCGGCGCGGACGAGTCGTTCGTCCTCGGACCGCTCGATCTGTTCACGACGCCGGCGTACAACGACCCCGACGGTCCACACACCGACGAGAGCGGCGATCCCTACCATCCCGAGGGGCAGGGCTGTGGCTTCGGCGTCACGATCGATGGAATCACCGCGTTCTGGCCCGGCGATACCGACGTGTTACCGATGCACGACGACGTTCCCGTCGACTGCTTCCTTCCGCCGATCGGCGGCACGTTCACCATGGATCGCCACGAGGCGGCGGCGCTGGCGGCGCGTCTCGAGCCGGATCTCGTCCTCCCAGTCCATTACGATACGTTCGAGTCGATCGAGGTCGACGCGGATGCGTTCGTCGTCGACGTCGCTCACCGAAACGTGCCGGTCGTCCTCGACGAGTAACGCTGGCTCATCTCGCTCGTCGACCGTTCTCAGACGCCGACGCGGGTCCAGGCGAACGCCCCGAGTGCGACGAGAACCAAAACGCCGAACGCGACCCACGGGAGGAGCCCGCCCGCTGCGAACGGCCCGAGGATATTGACGAGGCCGGTCGCCTGCATCAGCCCCAGCGCGAGGATGAGAACGGCGATGATGGAAACGAGGCCGACTGCAACCCCCTCTTTCATCATCCACGCAGTCTCGTCGGCCTCCTGCGCCCCGGAGGTCGTCGGCTCGTCGATCGCCTCCTCGTCCGGCTCGCTGTGCATCGGCCGTTTCTCGTCAGTATCGTCAGCCATGTCACCGATCTAGCCGGAGGGAGTCGGCGCAGACGGGAACCGGTTCTACCTGCAGACACAGGGCGAGGTGGAGATCGGTCGACGCGGCAGCGGCCGACGCCTTCGGGCTACTCGACGGACACCTGCCCCGTTGGTATCACTGAGAACACATCACTCTCGGTCTGCCTTCCGATACGGGATTCGGGCAGTATAAGTGCGCGGTGGGGAATTCATCGATATCGATAATGTGCACTGCTATCACATGGTTGTCAACACCGCGGCCCGCGTCGTTCGACGGGCCGGTAGCGACGCGATCCGTCGGTGATGCCGATGGGCGGTGAACAGACGGAGATCACCGAACCGGACCTCGAGTACCCCGAGCGGGACTGGTGGGGCTTCTTCCGGGAGCACTTCGGGCCGTCGATGCTGTGGGCGCTGATCAGCATCGGCGGGAGCCACATCGTGCTGGCCCCGACCCTCGGCGGGACCTTCGGTCTCGTCGCAATCTGGATGTTCGGGCTCATCTACGCCGCGAAGTACGGGGCCTGGGAGCTGGGGATCCGGTACAACTACGGCGCCGGCGCGAACCCGATCGAGGCGTACGATCAGCTCCCCGGCCCGAAGAACTGGGCGTTGTGGGTGACGGTCCTCGTGTTCACGGGAATGTACACGGTCATCACCGCCAGCGTCGGTATGAGTACCGCGGCGTTCGTCGCCGCGTTGACCCCCGGCTGGTTCACCGCCACCATGGCGTACGTCGCGTTCGTCGGCGGTGCGGGGCTGCTCGTCGTCGTCTCGCGCTACAGCCTGCTCGAGAAGATACTGATCGGCTTCACGGTCGCACTGGGCGTGCTCGTCGTCCTCGGTGTGATCGTCGGCCCGCCGTCGGGCGACGTCGTCACCGGGACGCTGTTCGCGGTGCCCGACCTGACCGGACCCGCGTTCCTGGCCCTGTTCGCCGCGGCGGCCGGGTTCGCCCCGACCGGCTTCAGCACGAGCATCCTGATCGGCAGCTGGAGCATGGCGAAAGGCGAAGGCGCGAGCGAACTCGAGGAGCGGGGGCTCGACCCGGACGACCCGAAACACCACGACTACATCCGCGCGTGGATCCGGACCGGCCGCCGCGACTTCAACATCGGCTACGTCTTCAGCTTCCTGCTGATCGTCGCGATGGTGGTGCTCGCCTCGAACGTGCTCTATCCGAACCCGCCGACGGACGCGAACCTCGCCGTCGCGATCGGGAACATCCTGAGCGCGTCGTTCGGCGACTGGTCGTACTACGCCATGCTGCTCGGCGGCTTCGCCGCGCTGTACTCGACGGTCATCACACTGCTCGACGGTGCAGCGCGCGCTACCGGTGACATTCTCCCGATGGCGCTCGAGAACGACGACATCGACAGCGAGCGAGTACGGAAACTTGTCGTCCTCGGCGTCGTCGCGGTCAGCAGCGCGATGGTTGTCACGCTCGGCGAGGTGCCGGTGACGCTGTTGCTCTACGTCGCCGCGGTACTCGCCGTCACCGAGATTTTCTTCTATCCGGCCAACTGGTACGTCGTCGAGAAGAACCTGCCCGAGCCGTTCCGCCCGTCACGGGCCTGGCACGCCTACTACGTCGTCAGCCTCGCTCTCGTACTGCTGTTCGGGGCGATGGGGGCGGCCGTCCGGCTCGGAATGATCGGCTAACCGGCCGGTTCGGCCCGAACCGATTCCGATTCGGGCGTTCGTGGTAGTGGCGGTCCCGACGGCCGTCTCGCGGCGTTCGATCTGCGGACGGCCGTCTCGTTTGCCGTGAGCGGACTGCGAAAATTCGGCTCGAGGCGGGAATCGATTCGAAGACCTACAGAACGCCCATCTCATCCAGCCGCTCGGGGAGATAGGTGTCCGTCACGAAATCGAGACCGTGAGACGCCAGCGACTGCTGTTCGGATTTCTTCTCGATGTCGAGTTGTAACTCGATCTGTTCCTCCCAGTAGTCGGTCTGGAACCGCGGGTCCTCGAGTTCGCTCTCGAGGGCGTTGATGTCGGAGTCCGAGAGGGGGTCGGTCGGCAGTTCGTACTCGACGATGTCGGCGGGCTGGATGCCGATGAACTGCGCGTCGGGGGTGGCGAGGTACTCCGAGAGGTGGGCGGACTTGATCGAGCCGTAGGCGACGGAGCCGTAGATGCGGTACGACCACGGGTCGCCGTCGGTAAAGACGGTCACCGGGAGGTCGAGTTCGTCGTGCAGTCGCTTGGTGATCCGGCGGGTCGCCCGCGCAGGCTGGCCCTTGAGGTGGACGATCAGGGCGTTGTATTCGTCGTCGAAGCCGTTCTCGACCAGTCGGTCGCGCATCCCGCCGGTCTCCACCGCGAGGATGAAGTCGGCGTCGCAGTCGAGGAAGTCGATCGTGTCGGGGTTGTTCGGGATCTGGTAGCCGCCCTCGCCGACGTCCTCCTGACAGTGGATCTCGCGCTCGCCGCGGCGGGTCTGTTCTCGCAGGTGCAGCGGCCCCATGATCGTCGCGCCGGACTCCTCCGGGCGCATGTGGAAGTCCTCGCGAGTGACTCCCGAGACGATCTCGAGGTCCTCGACCATGCTGTTCGACTCGTCCTGATCGTTGAACTGCGCCTCGTCGTTGTCCCAGCTCTCCGAGAGGTAGTAGAGTTCACGCAGGGTCGACGAGCGGTCCTCCTCGAGCTGGTCGGCGAGGAAATCGATGGTGTAGACCGCCTTCAGGAGCTTGCGCGCCCCGCGGACGGAGTTGGCCGACCGGGTCGATTCGCGGTCGCCGTAGACCCAGACCTCCTTGTCCTCGTCGTACTCGATGTTGTTTTTCGTCCGCGTCGGGACGGACATGTGGGGGATCTCGCCCAGTTCGAACTGGTCGTAGAACTGCGCCGCGAGATCGATCAACTGCTCTCTGGCCTGCTGGTTGTCGTCTGCGCTCATTGGTCAGTCACCGTAAGTTTCTCGCTTTCGACGCCTTTGACGTCCAGATCGAACGTCGCGTCGTCCGGTACCTCGTACTCGAGCGTGGCGTCGTCCTGACTGGAGACTTCGGGCTCCCACTTGACGAACCACTCGCCGTCCATCTCGACGACGGTCGCGTCGTCCGAGAGGCTCGTCGGCTCGGCCGAGACGATGTCGGTGATCTCGAGGGACTCGTTCGCACTCGAGTTGTTCTCGACGACGACGGAGACGGCCGTGCCGTCGCCGTTTTCCTTGACCTGGCGCTCGACGAGGACGTTGTTCATGATGCGTGCGATCGCGTCGTCGATGTCGGGCTCGTCGCGGTCGGTGACCTCGGCGACCTTCTCGGCCATCTCCGGGAGGATCTTCCCGAGGACGTTCTGTTTCTTCCGGCGCTTCTGCATCGACCGGCGCTTGTTGAGGTAGCTCTTGAGATCGCGGGCCGCCTCCCGGATGGCGAGTTCGATCTCGTCTTCGATCTCCGGGACGTTCGCGACGGCGTCTTTCGACTCGCTGGTGAAGGGGACGTTCGTCGAGGCGACGTGGATCATGATCACTACGGGGCCGTTGGGCAGTCCCGAGCCGCCAGGCTGGTCGAGCCCGTAGTTGCGCCAGCCGATCGTCTTGACCACGTCGGTCGTCGCGCAGGCCCCGCGCTGGTAGACCAGCGGGACGCGGTTTGCAAAGCGCATGACCTCGCCGGTGCCGTCGGCCGGCAGCTCGCCGCCGTAGGCGATCCCGGCCTCGACGATGAACGGATCGCCGCCGGAGACGCCGGCGTCGCGGGTCGCGGAGGCGTAGAAGTCCGCGTCGAACTCCTTCTCTAAACCGGCGGTGATGAGGTCTTCCGAAATCGGGGAGAGACACCGCGTCGGCGGTGCCATGATGTCGGTCGCGCGCATGGCGTCGACGAGGTTACTGGTGGCGTCACGGTCGCCGTTCAGCTCGCGGACGAGCGGCGGGTCGTCGGGAACGGTCGCCATCACGTCCCAGACGGCCTCGACGACGTTCTCGCGGGCCGTCTCGCCGAAGGAGACGTCGTCGTACTCCTCGGTGAGTTCGGCGGCCCGGTCGACGAACTCGCGAAGCCGAGTCCGGGTGAGCCGGTGGCGGACGTTCTCGGCCTCGCGTTCGTCTTCGAACTTGGCCGCGAGCCGTTCGGCGAAGGCGTGGACGACCTCGTCGTCCTTGCGGGTGCTCGTGGCGTCGTCTGCGAGCTCGTACAGGTCCCCTGTGAGCCGCGACTCGGCATCCTCGCCGGTCTCGTCGGCCGCGTCCGTAGCCGCTTCGAGGTCCGCGTCGGCGGCGTCGATTAACTCGAGCCAGACGGCCTCGACGGCGTTTTCGCGGACGGTGTCGCCGAACGTCGTCCCGTGGTCGGCTTCGATCTCGTCGGCGGCCGTATCGACGGCCGCGAGCAGTTCGTGGTGAGCGATGCGGTCGTAGTCGTCGACCGCGTCGGCGATGGCCTCGGCGAAAGCGCTGGTCGCGTCGGCGCCTTTGTTCGCCGTGGCAGCCTCGACCGCGGCCGCGATATCGGCGGACTCGTGGCTCGCGGGCGGTCGCCAGCGCATCTCGCGGCCGTAGTGACGGTCGCGGAACGCGTCGATGATCGAGTCGGCCGTTTTCTTTCCGACGCGAGTGAACTCCTCCTGGACGAACCCGGAGACCGTCTGGGAGTCCGTCGCCGCCAGCATCTTCATTACGGTGCCGAGTTCGACGCCGTGGGGGTGGGGCCGAATCTCCTCGGTCTCCTCGGGGAGCTGGTCGGTCGCGCGCTCGAACTTGAAGTGTTCCTGGGGCTCGCGCAGCTCGAGGCGGGCGTGGGGGTTGACGACCGCCGTGTGCTTGATGTAGTCGTGGAGCTGCTGGCGGGCGCGCATGTTGGCCTCCATCTCGAGTTCGATGCGGGTCCCGTGGGGGCGGTCCCAGGTAGTCGTCTCCTCGACGCTGATTTCGGGCTCGTTGTCGTCGGTGTCGACGATGAGCTCGAAGTACTCGGCCTCGCTCGAGCCCTGGGTTCGGCTGGTGATCTTGGCGGGCTTGCCGCTCGTCAGCTGCGAGTAGAGGACGGCTGCGGAGATCCCGATCCCCTGCTGGCCGCGGGACTGTTCGCGCGCGTGGAAGCGAGAACCGTAGAGCAGCTTCCCGAAGACTTTCGGCAGCGATCCCTTCGTTAACCCGGGTCCGTTGTCTTCCACGATCAGCCGATAGTAGTCGCCGGCTTCCTGAATCTCGACGTAGATGTCCGGGAGAATGCCGGCCTCCTCGGCGGCGTCCAAGGCATTGTCGACGGCCTCTTTGACGGCCGTGACGAGGCCTCGAGCGCCGCTGTCGAAGCCGAGCATGTGCTTGTTCTTCTCGAAGAACTCGGCGATGGAGATCGACTGCTGGCTCTCCGCCAGCTCCTCGGCGATCCCCGGCTCGTCACCGAGTGTCGACTGGAACGACGTCATCGTCTCCCTGTACTAACGGCGGGGGTAAAAGGTGTGCGCTACCGAAGTGAAAGTGAATACCGGGGCCATCGCTACTCGGTTCGCTCCCTCTCCGGCGACTGGGACGGCGATTGCCACGTCAGAACGTGATGATCTCGTAATCGTCGTCGACCAATGAGCGGATGCTCGGGTGGCCGTCGTTCTCGTCGACGGCGACGACGCCAGTGTCGTCGACGGCGTCGCTGACACCGAACGCGTTCGAACAGTAGTCGCAGACGGCCGCCTTGTCGCTGAGCGTCCGATAGAGTTCGTGGTAGTCGTGGTCCTCGTCCTCGAGTTCGGGGATCCACTGCGTGCCCGCGCCGTCGAAGATCAACTCCAGTTCGTCGTCCGGGTTTTCGTCGAACTCCCTGGCCGCCTCGAGACCGTTGACGAGTCGGCCGAGGTCGCTGTGCGATTCGGTGCCCGCGAGGATGACGACTGCTGCGTTTACCATTGCGGACGAAACTGGGAGACGGGATCACAAGAGGTGACGGCGGTCGTGCATAGCGCGTACAGAGCCGGCGGTCACCACGGTCGGCGAGGCGTTGGGTGTTCAGTGGTCGTGACCGTCCCCGTGGCTGTGATCGTGCGTGTGGCCGTCTTCGTGACTGTGACCGTGCGTGTGACTATGCCCGTGCTCGTGGCCACCGGCCCGCGTGAACTGTCCGCTGAACGCGCGCTGGACGACCTCCGAGAGCGCGGGGTGGATGTGAACCGATTCGCGGATGTCGTGGACCGTCCCGGTGCCGGCCGTCATCGCCACGACGACCTCCTGAATCAGATCGGACGCCTCGGGCCCGACGATGTGACAGCCGAGGATCTCCCCCTCGAGGTCGATGAGCGGCTTGACGAACCCCTCCGCGTGCATCGCGCTCCCGCGGGCCGTCTCCTCGTACCGGTAGGTTCGCTTCGCGTACTCGCGGTCGGTCGCGCGCAGTTCCCCCTCGGTCAGCCCGACGCCGGCGACCTCCGGCGAGCCGAAGACGGCGAAGGGCATCGCCGAGTAGTCGACCGGCTCGAGGTCCTCGCCGAAGAGATTTCGAGCGACGGTCTGTGCCTCGTGGTTGGCGTTGTGTTTCAGCAGGTACTCGCCGACGATGTCGCCGAGCGCCCAGACGCCCTCGGCGGACGTCCGCAGGTACTCGTCGGTCTCGACGAAGCCGTCCGCGTCCGTCTCGATACCCGCGGCCTCGACGTTCAGCGCGTCGGTGTTCGGAACGCGGCCGGCCGCGACGAGCAGTTCGTCGCCGGTGACCGTGACCGGCTCCTCGTCCGTGCCGGTCTCGTCGCTGCCCCCGTCTCCCCCGCTGTCGTCTCCGTAGGTAAACGGACGCGCCTCGACGGAGATCGAGCCGTCCGCCGCCGAGACGCTGGCGGCTTCGTATCCGGTGTAGACGTCGAACCGGTCGGCGTACCGCTCGGTGAACGTGGCGGCCACCTCCTGATCGGCGTCGGGGAGCAGTCTCGGTCGCCGGCCGATAATCGAGATTTCGCTGCCGAACGTGCCGAAGAACTGCGCGAGCTCGGCGGCGATGTAGCCGCCGCCGACGATGACGAGGTGGTCCGGCGGCGTCTCGAGCTGCAGTGCCTCCTTGCTGGTGAGGTAGTCGACGCCGTCGATGCCCTCGATCGGCGGGATCGCCGGCCGCGACCCGGCCGCGACGAGGACGGTTTCCCCGCGGAGGCGCTCGCCGTCGGCCGCGCCGCCGGCGAGTTCGAGCGTTCGGTCGTCGACGAACCGCCCCTCGGCCTCGTACAGGTCGGTGGCGTCCGACGCGTGGAGGCCGCGCTGGATCGAATCCGAACTGCCGTGGACGTCGTCGTTCACCTCGCGAACGATGTCGGCGAACGCGACGTCGTTTACCGACGCGTCGATGTGGAATTCGCCAGCTCGGTCTATCGTCTCCTTTACGTGTGCGTGATAGAGCAACTGCTTCGAGGGGATACAGCCGCGGTTGAGGCAGGTGCCGCCGAGTCGCCCCTTCTCGACGACCGCGACCGAGAGTCCCTGGTTCGCCGCCACGTTCGCCACGTCGAGACCCGATCCGGAGCCGATGACGAGGAAGTCGTACTCCTCCATGGGGGTGGAACGGCCCGAAGCGCAATGAGTGCCATGCCGGATCACTCCTCGAGCGGTGGCCACTCCCACGCGTCGGCCTGAACGACCCCGAGCAGATGCTCCCGGCGATCGGTCAGCTCTGCGAGGGCTTCCGCGAACTCCTGGTCAGAGACCGTCGGGATGTCGTCCTCGCGGAGTCGCTCGAGATTCGGCGACCGAGGGACCGCCGGCTCGGGATCGACGAAGGACTCGTCGAGCGTCTCGAGGTAACTCTGCGCGCTCGAGCGGGCGTTTTCGACGACCGCGGGATCGGGGCTGTGCTCGTCCGGAACGGCGTGTCTGAAGATCGTGAGCGACTCGTCGAGGATGGGAACGGCCACGGCCGAGGCTCGTTCACCCTTCTCGCTATGGTAGTAGTGGAGGATCGGGTACGATTTGTGTTGCTCGGCGAGCCTGCTCAGTTCGGCAGCGAGCGTGTCGATCGTCCGCTCGAGGCCGTCGAAGTTCTCGCCGTTCCAGCCGGCGCGGACGAACGCCTCGCTCCGGCCGCCCAGTCCCGTGACGGAGGTGGCGAAGGAGCGTTTGTCGGAGACGGCCCCGAGAACGGTCAGCACGTACGAGACGCCGAGGGTGACGAAAGCCATGCCCGAGGCCGTCGTGAACGCGCTGGCGACCTCCCAGACGTTGCCGCCGTACAGCGGGGTGTAGTCGCCGTTGCCGTCGGTGAACATGGTGTAGGCGACGTAGTAGAACCGCCCCCACCAGTCCGCGGGACCGCCGGTGCGCGTGTTGACGACGGCGTTCGGGACGCTCGAGAAGACGAACGTCCAGCCGACCCAGATGAACGCGATCCACATCGCGAGCGTCAGCGTGAGGGTGATCGGGCCGGCGAGGCTGAGCGCCCTGTCGTGCTCTCGAGTTACTTTCCGGAGTCCCTTCCAGACGCCGGTGGTGAGCCGGCCCGAGAACGGCCCCGAACCACCGTCGACCCAGAGCGTCGTCCAGAGGATGTCGACGACCCCGCCGACGAGCAGCGCGATACCGACGGCGAGGTAAATCGGATTCATTTCGCGACCGCTCGCGCCTCGACGACATCCGCCAGCACGTCCGCGATCGCCGCGTTGGTCTCGGGGCTGTAGTGGCCGCCTTCACCGCGCTCGACGTACAGCGATTCGACGTCACCGTCTTCGGGAGAGAGGTGTCGCGCCATGTCGACCGTCGTCAGGTCGTCGTACCGGTCGTCCAGTCGGTCGATCAGGTCGCCGTAGATCGGGCCGTGTTCGGACTCGTACTTCGCGTATCTGAGCTGTTGGACCATCACGAACACCGGCTCGAAGTCCTGCTCGTCGGCGTAGTCGACGAACTCCTCGATGAGCGCGTCGAACAGCGGTTCGTGCGTCTCGAACAGCCGCTCGTGGTAGCGGACGCGGGGCTGCTCGAGCCGCAGGACCGATCGCGTCTGCGCCTCGTCGAAGTCGACGCCCGGGATCGACCGCCCCGCACGGCGCTCGAGTTCCTTCCCGGCCGTGTACGCTGCGTACCGGAGGTGTTCGTTCTTCTCGAGGAAGTCCGCCGTGTAGGGCCGCGTCGCGAAGTGCGGCTCGAACCAGTGGTCGTAGTGGAAATCGTACTCCCGGAGGAAGTCGGCTTTCGACTCGAGGTCTAGCAGCTCCTCTTTCTCGTCGACGGGGCTCTCGATCCGCCGAAGGTCGCCGTCCTCGAGGGTGTAGCGGGGTTTGACCGCTAAGATGTTCCCGAACTCCTGGTAGTGTTTCCAGACGCTCAGGATCCGCGCGATCGAGGAGGCTGTGACGACCACGAAGACATGGTCGGTCGGATTCTCGGGGTACTTGCGTTTGAGCCGCATCAGGGCCTGATCGAGGCCGTAGTTACCGCCGCCGTAGTTGGCGACGTGTGTGTCGAGTTCCTGCGCGAGGTAGTTCTGGAACGTCTCGTCGTCGTCGACCTCCCGGCAGAAACAGTAGGAGTCGCCGTAGGTCGAGACCGTCCCGTCGCCGTCTTCGGTGCGGTCTTTCGCGGGACAGACGCGACTCGCGTACTCGTCGGTCGAGTACGTGACCGTAGTTCGAACCTCCTCGCCCGGCAAGTGATCGCCCGTGTCCTTCTGTTTCTCCCGGTTCGGCTGGGGAACCCAGCCGAGTTCGGAATCGAAGCTGCTGAACTTCCCCAGTAACTCCCGGTCGATCTCGGGGAACTCCTCGGTCGCCACCGAAGGGAGCCGTTCGAGCGCCCGGTACGATACGAATTCGAGCGCCACCACGCCACCGGCGACAGCGAGCGCTATCGCGACGAGCGGAAGCATCGATTTACCCTACCGGAACTGGCATAAAGGGGGTTGTGCCGGAAGCTGCCATTTCGGGTGTCGCGGGCAGGGAGTCGGCTGTTCTCTGGCCCGGGCCGCTCAGATCGCCGTTTCTCGAACGGTCGCGTTTCGCCGGCGGTCGCGGATCTCGGCGGCACTGTAGACCCCCAGACCGAGCGCGAGCAGTCCGACGACGATGTCGGTCCAGAAGCCGAGATCGGTCGCAGCCTCGACGACGCCGGCGTCCCCGCCGAACAGGAACGGCGACGCGACGAGCCAGAGGCCCAGGAGGGCGACCAGCACCGCGACGCCGAGGCTCCCGAGTTCCTCGCTCGACCGGCGGTAGTAGTTGTACGCGCCCGCGACGAGCAGGGTCGCGCCGAGCAGGACGTCGTTCCAGAACTGGCTCGCGACCGGCTCGAGGACGACGGTCACGGCGATCAGTACGACTCCGAGCAGGCCCACGACCGCCGAGAGCCACTTCCCGTCCTCGTCGGGATTCGGGCCGAACGCGATCCTGTCGCGACCGGTCATCGCTCCGTCGCCGCGGTTGTCCTCCTCGCTCGTGCCGTCTTCCCGCCAGGGGGTGTCGGGGTTGTCGGTGCCGTCGTACTCGCTCATCGTCTCTCGATTCGAGGTCGGAGCTTCGAGCGCAAGAGTTCTCGCCCCGTCACTGCAGGGGTGGGGTCGAGCCCGCGGGACTAGCGCTGCCGGCCGTCACCGAACTGCGGTGACCGGGACCGGGGCGTGTCTGACGACGACCTCCGCGACGCTGCCCAGCAGGACGCGCGCGACGCCGGATCGGCCGCGGCTGCCGATGACGACGTGATCGATGGCGTCGGCCTCGGCGCGCTCCACGATCTCCTGGGCCGGCGTCCCCGTGCTGGTCTCCGTTTCCACGTCGATGCCGCGTTCGTCGGCGATTGCTTCGGCCGCGGCCAACTGATCCGCGGCGTCGTTCAGGGACTCGCGCACTTCCGGCCTCGAAGCCGCGTCGTCCGCAGTGTTCGGAATGTACGGCAGCGAGGTTGTGTCGGCGACGGCCAGTACGACGAACTCGCCGTCGGGGAACAGCTCGAACGCGTACTCGAGGGCGTCGCGGGCGGGCTCGGAGCCGTCGAAGGGGACGAGGATCCGCGCTGGCATGGGACGGCTATCTACGCGCGCCGCCTTCAGTCTGGTTCCGGACGACGCGCCGGCCCGTCGGCCGGATCGCGGGGCCGGCCGGTCATAGTGCCAGATACGGGCCGACGCCCAGCAGCACGACCCCGAGTGCGACCTTCAGTTTCTCGGGGTCGATCACGTGAGCCACCCGCCAGCCGACGACGACGCCGAGCAACAGCGGCGCACCGACGACGACCGCGAGCGACACGAGGACGTTCCCCTGCAGGAAGTATCCCGACGCCGCAAACGTCGCGATGAAGATCGACTGGACCTGCGCGACGGCGACGGCGAGCAACATCGGCACGCCGACCAGCACCAGCGCAGGCACGGCCAACACCGGCCCCCCGATCCCCAGGAGACCGCTGGCCATCCCGAGGGCGAACCCGAGCCCCGCGAGTACGATTTTGCCGCCTCGAGCCAGGGGGTCGAGGTCGTAGATTGGGCTGAATCCGCGTCGCTCCCGGTAGAGGATGATCGCGCCGACGGCCGACGCGACGCCGCCGAGCAGGAGGCCGAACAGCGAGCGCGGGACGAAGGTGTTGACGTACGCGCCGACGAGCGCACCGATAATGCTCGCGACGCTTATGACGACCGCGATCGCGCGGCTCTCGCCGGTGTTCATTTCGCCCGAGTGGAGGTAGGCCGCGCTGCCGACGAGCCCGGTGAAGACGAACGTCGCGTGGGCGGTACCGGCGACCTGACTCGAGGGCAGCGACGTCAGCGAGTAGAGCGCGATCGTCACGAAGATCCCGCCGGGCCCGATGGTGGTGATTCCGATCCCCGAAAAGAAGGCGATCGAGACGAGCAACAGGGACAGCGAGAGGCCGAAGGGGAGGTCAAACATCGTCGAGACGTCGGTATCGAGGTGTCCGTCCCGCCGGCCCTGATTCTTCCGGTTCGAGGGGCAATTTCAGAGCAGTTCGAGGATCGATTGCGCCAGCGAATCGGCGGTTACGAGCGAGACGAGGAACATCAGGACTACGACCCCGACGAAGAGCGCCTGCTCGAGCCGGTCCGGATCGAAGTACCGATTGACCGCCGCGAACAGCGCCAGCGCCGTGATCGGCAGGCCGACGACGCCGTTGACCGCCGGCATGAGCAGTGCCAGTTTGACCGGCGTAAACTCCGTAAAGGCGAGGATCGGGATAGCGAGGACGACCGAGAGCCCGATCAGGAAGTGGACGGTCCGTCGGAAGTGCAGGTCACCGAACTGCGTTTGCAGTTCGTATGACTGGGGAACCATGAAGCCGGCGGCGAACAGCGTGCCGGTCGCGCTCGTAAAGGAGGCAGCGCCGACCGCGAGCACGAACACCCAGAGCACCCACGGGCCGATCATGTCGATGAGCGGTTCGGCGGGCGCGGTCAGCGAGAGCGTCCCATCGGGAACGGCCACCGCCGCTGCGATGATGACCGTCGCGCTGAGAGCGACGACGGCGGCCAGTCCGACCGTGTGGTCTTTCCGATACCGGGAGACGGCGTCCCAATCCTTCTCGTGTTGCATGCTCGTCTGGATGAAGAAGTTCGGGTAGTAGACCGTCGTCCCCATCAGCGCGATGATCATCGTCAGGTAGTTGAGGTCGGCGGTGAACGCCGGAACGAAGCCGGTCGCGATCGCCCCGACGGGCGGCTGAAGATTCGCGACGATGACTAGGTACGAGGCGAAAATCGCCAGCACGAGCGCGGCGATGACGCCCTCGATGCGGCTGTACACCCGGAGTTCGACGAGCGAGATCCCGAGCGCAGCCATGGCGATTATGCCCACGTACAGGTTCGAAAGTGGGGTGAGAAAGACCAGTGCAGCCCCCGCGAGCGCGTAGTTGGCGACGCTCCAGAACTGCATAATAAAGGCGATCCCGAGCGCGAACGGCTTGGCCGCCGTCGGTCCGATTACGTCCCTGATGTAGTCCATCAGCGGTTCGTTCTCCGTGGCCAGTCGAGCCGACATCTCGTGCATTGTTAGCCCAACACCGAGCGCCAGCGGCAACACCCACAACAGGCCGAAGCCGAAGCTCACTCCCGCCTGTGTCAGAATGTAGACGGACCCGGCTCCGAAGATATTGGCCGCAAAGAGGAGCCCGAGTCCGTACTGATGAATTGTTTCTTTCGCCTTTTCGACATATGCGTCCGC
>SDGW01000190.1_pt1 | contig 26276 bp, 23 predicted proteins | sample 2873831 | NCBI WGS metagenome assembly SDGW01 (sample SAMN08132700, study PRJNA421101) | hypersaline lake metagenome | isolation source: celular fraction 0.22 microns magnesium sulfate-rich crust from ephemeral... | place: Spain: Penahueca Lagoon, Toledo | collected 2011-07 | reverse complement strand
CCTCGCCGGTCTCCATGTCGAAGCCGACGGCCCCGTCGACGCGCTCGCCGTCCGAGAGCAAGCGCGTGATCATCACGTTCTCGCGGTAGGGCACCGCGAGCTCGCGAGCCCGGTCGATCAGCGCCTCGAGCATGGCCTCGCCGGTCCGGTCGCCGACGAAGCAGGTCCGCCGGTAGGACTGCGCGCCGAAGTAGCGCTGGTTGACGTCGCCGTCCTCGGTCCGGTCGAACGGCATCCCCCACGCCTCGAGTTCGCGGATCCGGTCAGGCATCTCCTTCGCCGTCAGCTCGACGGCTTCGGGGTCGTTCAGGTAGTGGCCCTCCTTGAGCGTATCCGCCGCGTGGATCGCCCAGTCGTCCTCGGGATCGAGCGAACCCAGCGCGGCGTTGACGCCGCCGGCCGCCCACGTCGTGTGGGCGTCGCCGTGCTCGCGCTTGCCGATCACGAGCGGTTCGATCCCCGATTCGGCGAGTTCGATCGCGACGCGGGCACCCGCCGCCCCGGCGCCGACGACGAGGACCGGTGTCGTCACGGTCTCGTACTCGAGGCCGGCAGCGGAGCCGGGGTCGCCCTCGGTCTCGAGGCGGTTCTCGATCCCGGCGGTCGACCGGTCGCGGTTCGTCGTTCGGCGGTCGTCGTCAGTCGTGTCGCTGCCGTTGGACGGTGATTTTGTCATCGATCGAACCTAACCGTCGGCCGGGTTTAGGTCTCGCCCCGAACGATGCAGAAGGTGACTCTCGAGGTCACTGGATGCCGTATTCCGCTTCTGCACGGTCCCGGTAAACGCGGATAAAGGTCGGTCCGTACGCCTGTCGTTCAGCCGCCGAGAACTATCGCCGAGCCAGACGCGAGCGACGGTTCGGTCGCCGACGGAGACGCGGGTCGTCGCGACCGCGCCGTCGTCTTCGCTGGCGGGGTCGCGCCGCCCGCTCGCGTCCCGATCGAACGGACGACGCGCCGTTACCGACCGTCGCCTCCGTCCTCGGAGACCGCGGACCGCTCGGGTTCGACGTTTGCGAGCCGCATCGCGTTGCCGGTCACGCCGAGGCTCATCCCCATGTCGCCGACGACGACCGCCAGCGCGACGCTCACGAACCCGAGGGGGACGCCGACCGCGAGCAGGGCCTTCACCGCCAGGCTCGCCCAGACGTTCTGCCGGATGACGCCGTTGGCCGTGTGAGAGAGTTCGTAGAGGTAGGGCAGCTTTCCGATGTCGTCGCCCATCAGCGCGATGTCGGCCGTCTCGAGGGCGGTGTCGGTGCCGGCCGCGCCCATCGCGACGCCGACCTCGGCGGTCGCAAGCGCGGGCGCGTCGTTGATGCCGTCGCCGACCATCGCCACGTCGCCGTACCGCTCCTGCAGGTCGGCCACGGCGTCGACCTTCTCGTCGGGCAGGAGTTCGGCGCGGTAGTCGTCGACGCCGACCTCATCGGCGATCGCCCGCGCCGTCCCCTCGTTGTCGCCGGTCAGCATGACGACGCGATCGACGCCGAGGTCGCGCAGGCGCTCGACCGCCCGCCTCGAGGCGGGGCGGACCTCGTCGGCGATCGCGATCGCGCCCAGCAGTTCGGTCTCCGTCCCGACGAGGACGACCGTCTTGCCCTCCCGCTCGAGCGCGGCGAGCGTCTCATCGGCGAACGCTTCGTCGGATCGTGGTTCGCCGGCGGAGACGACGCCACCGTCGGTCGCCGAGCGGGCCCGCGAGAGGTCGAACCCGAGCTCCTCGAACAGCGCGGGCTTGCCCGCGTAGTAGGTCTCGCCGTCTATCTCCCCGCGGATCCCCCTGCCGGTCAGGTTCTCGAACCCCGTCGGCTCGGGGAGGTCGCCCACGCCCGCCTCGTCGGCCCGGGCGAGGATCGCCGCCGCGATGGGGTGTTCGCTGCGTCGCTCGATCCCGGCGGCGCGGCGAAGTAGCGTCGTCTCGTCGGCGTCACCCGCGGGGACGACGTCGGTGACGGCGAGTTCGCCCTTCGTGAGCGTGCCGGTCTTGTCGAGGGCGACGGCGTCGACCTCGCCCATCGCCTCGAGGTGGTTGCCGCCCTTGATCAGGACGCCGTTTCTCGCGGCGCTGGTGACCCCCGAGACCACCGAGACGGGCGTCGAGATGACGAACGCGCAGGGACAGGCGATGACCAGCAGCGTGAGCCCGCGGACGAACCAGGTCCCCCAGTCGCCGGCGAAGGTGAGGTCGTAGCCGGCGACGCCGGCGGTGACGGGATCGGCGATGAGCAGCGGCGGCACGGCCGCGGTCAGGATCGCCAGGACGACCACGACGGGCGTGTAGTAGCCCGCGAACCGGTCGACGAACTGCTCGGTGTCCGTCTTCTCGGCCTGGGCACCCTGTACCATCTCGATGATCCGCGAGAGCGTCGAGTCGCCCGCCGTCGAGGTGACCTCGACCTCGAGGTAGCCGTCCTCGGTGATGGTCCCGGCGTAGACCTCGTCCCCGGTCGATTTGTCCACGGGGACGCTCTCGCCGGTGATCGGCGACTGGTCGACCGCGCTCTCGCCCCCGACGACCGTCCCGTCCAGCGGGATCTTGTCGCCGGGTCGGACGACCACGATCTCGCCCACCTCCACCTCGTCGGCGGGCATCGTCACCTCCTCGCCGTCGCGCTCGACGGTGGCTTCGTCCGGTGAGAGTTCCATCAGCTCGCGCAGGGAGTCCCGCGCCCGGTCCATCGCGTAGTCCTCGAGCAGTTCGGCGACGCTGAACAGAACCGCGAGCGTCGCGGCCTCGACGAAGTAGCCGATGCCGGTCGCGGCGACGATCGCCGTCCCCATCAGGAGGTCGATGTCGAGGCTCCGGTTCTTCGCGGAGTAGTAGCCGCCGCGGACGACGGGGACGCCGCTGACGGCGACCGCGCCGAGGAAGAGGAGATCCGCGACGGAAAGCGGGTACTCGAGGACGCTCGCCACCGCGGGGTTCCAGCCCAGCAGGAACTCGACGAGCAGTCCAAGCGTCACGAAGACCGCACCGAGCCACGTCTTCTTCGCGCGGGGACTCGTCCAGACCTCCGCTGGCGGCGCGACGGTCACGCCGCCGGCGCTCGAGGCCGACTCGGCCTCCTCACTGTCGTCGTCAGTTCCCCCGGTGACCTCGTAGCCGGCGCCTTCGATCGCGGCGACCACGTCGGCCTCGCCGGTCCGATCGGGGTCGTACGCGACCGTGGCCGTTCCGGTCGTCGGATTGAGGTCGGCGTCGACGACCCCGTCGACGCGACCCAGGCTCTTGTCGACCTTTCCCGCACAGGAGGGACAGTCCATCTCGGGGACGGCGAGTCGGGCGGTCAGCTCGCGTCGCCGACCGCTCCCGCCGTCTCCTCTCGTCGCGTCCGCGTCGTCGGTCATTACCTCGAGGTAGGGGCGTCGGTTCGATAAGCCTTCGTTGGAATATTCCAACCTAGAGCGACGCCGCCGGGCCGTCGACCGGTCGCTCGCCCGCGACGTACTCCTTCGCCAGCCGCTCCTCGGCCCGGCGGAGGCGGTAGGTGAGCGTCGATCGAGGCATCTCGAGGTGGTCGGCGAGGTCCCCCGCGTCGATCGCTCGGGGCGATTCGTAGTAGCCGTGTTCGACGGCGGCCCGGAGCGCGGCCTCCTGTTCGGGGGTGAGTCCGACCGCATCGCCGTTCGCGTCGCCCGTCGGCGCGCTGGTCGCCGCTTCCGCCGTCCGGAGCATCTCCGTCCGGGCGCAGTCCCCGACGGCCGCCTCGAGGGCGTCGAAGAAGGCCGCCGCGTCCCCCTCGCCGGAGTGGACGATCCGCCACGTGTAGTGGCGCCCCTCGTGGCGCGTCTCGAACAGCAGACCGTCGCCGAGGTGGTCGCGGGCGATGTGGGGGACGGACGCACAGGTCGGCGTGCGCTCCCAGTCGGAGTAAAGGACGAGCGTGTCGTCGGCCCGGTCGAGGACCCGCGTGGTCTGGGTCGCGCCGCAGTCCTCGGTCGCCAGACAGTCCGCGTAGTAATCGCCGTTGAGAAAGGCGTCCTCGACGTCCTCGAGGGCCGCCGGCGTCCCGGTAGCGTGGTCGACCCGCCAGAGGCGCTCGTCGGTGGCGTGCAGCGACAGCGATCGGATCCGGGCGTCGGGGTGGTCGGCCAGCGCGTCGGCCACCCCGTTACACCCGGGCTCGTACTCGAGGGCGAAGACGAACTCGCGCATACCGAAGGTAGGGGCCGCTGCGACAAAGCGTTTCCCGCCCGCTTGCGTCGTCGGGGCGACCGGACCGCGGCGGCTGGCCTACCTTTATCCGATCACGGTCACATTCGGTACCGAATGGACACTCACGCGGACGAGAACGGAGACCCCGACGGGACGAACGCGGCGGGCATCACCGGGCGGCGGTTCGGCGTCCTGTTCGCGGTCGGCTTTCTCGGAATCCTCACGCTCGCGGCTACGACGCCCGCGCAACTCGAGGCCCTGCCGGAGGCCCCGGACGTGCCCACCGCGGTCCTCGTCGCCGCGGCCCTGATTCAGTCGTCGGTCCTGCTGGCCGTCGCGGTGCTCGTCGGCCTGTCCACGGCACCGCGGCTCGGGCTTCGCTCGCACCTCTTAGAGCGCGTGTCCGACGGGACGCCGATCCGGCCGCGACTGCGGGCCGAACTCCCCCTCTCAGCCGGACTCGGCGCTGGGGCGGGGATCGCGATCGTCCTCGCGGAGGCCGTCTTCGCACCCGCGGCCCCGGCCGAAGCGGCCGGCGGTGACGCGACCGTCGCCGCGGTCCTCTCGAGTGTTCCGCTTCGCTTTCTCTACGGCGGCCTGACCGAGGAACTGCTCCTGCGGTGGGGATTCATGTCGCTCGTCGCGTTCGGCCTCTGGAAAACGGTCGGTCGCGGGACGGCTCGTCCGTCCGACCGGCTGCTGGGTGTCTCGGTGGTCATCGCGGCCGTCGTCTTCGGGATCGGACACCTCCCCACGGCAGCGGTCCTCTACGGCGGCCTCAGCGCCGACGTCGTGGTCTGGATCGTCGCCGGCAACGCGATCGGCGGCCTCGCCTTCGGCTGGCTGTTCTGGCGGCGGAGCCTCGAGGCCGCCATGATCGGCCACGTCTTCGCGCACGTGGTCTTCGTCGCGCTGTCGCTGGTGATCGTAGCCGTCTGAGCGAACAAGTCAGGAGAAGTCAGCGGCCGAGAGCGCGGCTCGAGCGACCGCGAGAGCCGCGCGATCCGGGGAAGGGCAGGCGGGTACCCAATGACGACCGCGAGCGAACGAAGTGAGTGAGCGGGCCGACGACTGACTCGGAGCGAGAGAAACGAGCGGAGAGGAAGGAGGAGTGCTTTTGATCGAAATTTTACCGAGGGACATCGCGGTCGCGATCCCGCGACCGCGATAGACCGCAGAGTAAAATTTCGTTAGTCGTCTAGCAGTTCCCGCGCGATGACGTTCTTCTGGATCTCGGTGGTGCCCTCGTAGATCTGGGTGATCTTCGAGTCGCGGTAGAACCGCTCGACGGGGAAGTCGTTGACGTAGCCGGCCCCGCCGTGGATCTGGACGGCCTCGTTGGAGACGTCGACGGCGACGCGGGAGGCGTACTCCTTGGCCATCGAGGCGAGCTTGGTGATGTCGTTGCCCTGGTCGACGTTCCAGGCGGCCTTGTAGGTCAGGTTGCGCGCGGCCTCGGTCTCGGTGGCCATCTCCGCGAGCTTGTGCTGGATGGCCTGAAACTCCGAGATGGACTGGCCGAACTGCTCGCGGTCCTGGGCGTACTCGCGGGCGGCCTCGAGCGCGCCCTTCGCGATGCCGAGTCCCTGCGCGGCGACGCCGGTCCGGGTGGCGTCGAAGAACTGCATCTGCTGGAGGAAGGCGGCGTCCTCGTCGCCGACGAGGTTCTCCTGGGGCACGCGGACGTCGTCGAAGATGAGTTCGGCGGTGTCGGAGGCGCGGATGCCGAGCTTGCCGGTGATCTTGTCGGCGCTGAAGCCGTCGCGGTCGGACTCGACGATGATCTGGCTGAAGCCGCCGTAGCGACTGTCGGCGTCGGGGTCGGTCTTACAGAGCACGACGAAGAAGTCGCCGATCGAACCGTTGGTGATCCACATCTTGTTGCCGTTGATTACCCACTCGTCGCCGTCCTTCTCGGCGCGGGTCGACACGGAAGAGACGTCGGAGCCGGTATCAGGCTCCGAGATCGCGGCACCGGAGATCTTATCGCCTTTCGCGACCGGCTCGAGGAACCGCTCCTTCTGGTCCTCGGTGCCGAACTCGTTGATGGCCTCGGTCCCGAACGAGCAGGCCATAATCGAGAGCGCGATGCCGGGATCGTGGGAGAACAGTTCCTCGGCGATCAGCGCCGACTCGAGGGTGGAGTAGCCGGCCCCGCCGTACTCCATCGGGATCGAGGTGCCGACCAGCCCCATCTCGGCGGCCTTGTCGACGATCTCGTGGGGGAACTTCTCCTCGGTGTCGTACTCCTCCGCGTTGGGCACGATCTCGTTTTCGGCGAACCGGCGGACCTCGTCGCGGATCTGCTCCTGTTCGTCGCTGAGTCCGAATTCCATGACCGACCCTTACGAACGGAACGGTAAAGAGCTTTGTAACCGGTAGTAAACCGAACTCTCGTTCCTATTAAGTGAGAGGGAAACGTTGAAACGGGTTCGAATAGGATTTTCGGGCATGGAACTCGAGGATATCAACACCGTCACAGTTCTGGGTGCGGGCAACATGGGTCACGGTATCGCGGAGGTCGCCGCGATGGCCGGCTACGACGTGAACATGCGCGACATCAAAGAGGAGTTCGTCCAGAACGGCTACGAGCAGATCGAGTGGTCGCTGGACAAGCTCGCCGAGAACGACCGGCTCACCGAGGAGGAGGCCGAGGCCGCCAAAGAGCGGGTGACGCCGCTGGTCGACATGGAAGACGCCGTCGCCGACACGGACTTCGTCATCGAGGCGGTCCCCGAACAGATGGAAATCAAGGAGGACGTCTACACCGACCTCGAGGACGTCGCGCCCGACGACGCGATCTTCGCGACGAACACCTCGAGCCTCTCGATCACCGACCTCGCCGAGTTCACCGAACGACCGGAGCGGTTCTGCGGGATGCACTTCTTCAACCCGCCGGTCCGGATGCAGCTGGTCGAAGTGATCTCGGGCGCCGAGACCGCCGAGGAGACGCTCTCGGTGACCGAGGACCTCGCCGAGGACTTCGGCAAGACGGCCGTTCGGGTCCGCAAGGACTCGCCCGGGTTCATCGTCAACCGCATCCTCGTGCCGCTGATGAACGAGGCCGCGTGGCTCGTCAGCGAGGACGAGGCGACGATCGCCGAGGTCGACTCGACGACGAAGTACGACCTCGGGCTGCCGATGGGCAGCTTCGAACTCGGCGACCAGGTCGGGAACGACGTCAGCTACCACGTCCTCGAGTACATGCACGAGGTGCTGGGCGCGGCCTACGAGCCGGCCCCGCTGCTCGAGGCGAAGGTCGAGAACGAGGAACTAGGCAAGAAGACCGGGAAGGGCTTCTACGATTACGAGGACGGCGACGGCGTCCAGATCCCGACCGACGAGGGCTCGGAGTTCGTCGAGCGGCGCCTGCTCGCGACGATGGCCAACGAGGCCGCGAAGCTGATCGGCGGCGACGTCGCCCCGCCGGAGTCGATCGACGAGGCCGTCCAGCTCGGGGCCGGCTTCCCCGACGGTCCGGTCGCGATGGTCGACGACTACGGCCTCGAGACGCTGCACGACACCCTCGAGGCGGCCTACGAGGAGACGGGCCACGAGCGCTACGCGCCCGACGACTACCTCGCGGAGCGGGCCGACGCCGGCGGCTTCTACGACGACGGCGAGGACGCGTCGGGGGTCGACTTCGGGACGATCCGACTCGAGTACCCCGCCGACTACGTTGGGCAGATCGTCCTCGACCGTCCCCACCGGATGAACACCATCAGCGACGAACTCCTCGAGGAACTCGGCGAGGCGATCGACCACCTCGAAGACGACGACGAGGTGCGCGCGATCCTCGTCACCGGCGAGGGAGAACAGTCCTTCTCCGCGGGCGCGGACGTCCAGAGCATGGCCGGCAGCGGTGCCGACCCGATCGAGGGACAGGAGCTCTCGCGACTGGGCCAGCGGACGTTCGGCAAGCTCGAGGCCTGCGACCTGCCCGTCGTCGCCGGGATCGACGGCTTCTGTCTGGGCGGCGGGATGGAGTTGGCGACCTGTGCTGACCTCCGCGTCGCCAGCGAGCGCTCGGAGTTCGGCCAGCCCGAACTCGACCTCGGCCTCATTCCGGGCTGGGGCGGCACCCAGCGGCTCAAGCACGTCGTCGGCGAGGGCCGCGCGAAGGAGATCATCCTCACCGCCGAGCGCTACGACGCCGAGACGCTGGCCGACTACGGCTTCGTCAACGAGGTCGTCGACAACGACGCCCTCGAGGAGCGGGCCCTCGAGCTGGCGGCCGACCTCGCGGGCGGCCCGCCGATCGCCCAGAAGTTCACCAAGCGCGCGATGCTGGCCGGCCGCGACGACACCGAGTCCGGCCTCGAGTACGAGGCCTCCGCGTTCGGTCACCTGATGGGGACCGACGACCTGATGGAGGGGATCACGGCCTTCATGGAGGACGAGGAGCCGGCGTTCGAGGGACGGTAAGGGCGGTCGCCGTATCGCCCTCGGCCGATACGCGACGGCCCGCGACCGGCGGCCGGCAGCGCCCCTCCTATTTGCCAGCCATTATTGTCTGATATTTGATTTCTGGTCGCGAGATTTATGACCCAGAGGTACCATGGGTGTCCCGTGGCTGTAACGATGAAGAGAACGGAGGGGTTTCCCCATGAGTGACGGGCCATCGGTGCTCGTCGTCGACGACGAGGCGCGGCTCGCGGACCTGTTCGCCGCGTGGCTCGGGACCGACTGGACCGTCGAAACGGCGTACGACGGAGAGGAAGCGCTCTCGAAGATGGCCGACTCCGTCGAGGTCGTCCTGCTGGACCGGCGGATGCCGGGTCTCTCCGGCGACGAGGTCCTCGAGCGGATCCGCGAGGCCGGCTACGACTCCCGGGTCGTCATGGTGACGGCCGTCGATCCGGACTTCGACATCATCGAGATGGGGTTCGACGACTACCTCGTCAAGCCGGTCTCGAAGGACGAACTCGTCGACATGGTCGAGGACGTCGCGGGTCGGTCGGACTACGAGTCCGACATCCAGGAGTACTACGCGCTCGTCTCGAAGAAGGCGCTGCTGGAGTCGGAGAAGGCCGACCGCGAACTCGCGGACAACGAGGAGTATCAGGACCTCTGTGACCGCGTCGATCGCCTCGAGGAACGGGTCGACGAGACGGTGTCGGCCATGTCCTCCCACGACGACTTCGTCGGCGCGTTCCAGGACCTCCAGTCCGAGAACTGAGCCTCGAAGCAGGCCCCCTCCGCTCTCGGTCGTGATGCCCGTCCACCGTCCGTAGTTACGACGCTCCCGTCTCCCCCGTCAGCGGCGAAACCAGCGTCGGCGCTCCGAACCGCCGGCTGGGGACTCCTACTCGGCCTGGCCGTATATCAGGTTGCGCTGGATCTCGTTGGCCCCTTCGTAGATGACGGGAATCCGGGCGTCGCGGTAGACGCGGGCGATGCGGCGCTCGTCCAGGATCGACCGGCCGCCGTGGAACTGCATCCCCTGTTCCGCGACGTCGACGGCCGTCTCGGTCGCCTTCGTCTTCGCCATCGCCGCCCAGTAGCCCGCGTTGTCCTCCTCGGCGACCTTCTCGCGGGCGCGCCAGACGAGGGTTCGGGCGCTCTCGAACTCGAGCAGCATGTCCGCGAGCCCGTGCTGGACGCTCTGGAAGTCGCTGATCGTCCGCCCGAACTCCTCGCGGTCGTGGGTGAACGCCCAGGCCTCCTCGATCGCGGCCGCGGCGATGCCCAGCCCGTGGCCGGCGACGGCCACGCGACCGTGGTTGAAGAAATCCGCCAGCAGCATGAAGCCGTCCCCCTCCGAGCCGATCAGGTTCTCGGCGGGGATCCGGCAGTCGTCGAACTCGATGTGAGCCTGTTTCGAGGCCCGCATCGCCATCTTCTCGGGGATGTGTTCGGCCTCGTAGCCGTCGGCGTCCGTCGGGACGATGAACATCGAGTGGTTGCCGTAGGGGTTGTCCTCGTCGTCGCCGGTGCGGGCGTAGAGGGTGATCCAGTCGGCCTCGACGCCGTTGCCGATCCAGTACTTCTCGCCGTTGATGACGTACTCGTCGCCGTCGCGCTCGGCCGTGGTCTGCATCCCGGCGAGGTCGCTGCCGGTGTCGGGCTCCGAGACCGCGAGTCCCGACCGCTGCTCGCCCTCCGCGACCGGGCGGATGTACTCCTCGCACTGCTCGTCGGTGCCGTGTTCGTAGGTGATCTCGCAGCCGAAACTGGCGAGTTGCAGCGTCAGTGCGATCCCCGCGTCGGCCCGGTAGAACTCCTCGGTCATCGCGAGTAGCTGGGCCAGATCCAGCCCCCACCCGCCCCACTCCTCGGGGATGTCCTGCGCCACGAGGTTCGCCTCCCGGCCCGCCTCGAGGATCTCCTCCGGATACTCCCCCGACTGGAAGTACTCCTGTGCGTTCGGTTCGATGTGTTCGCGCGCGAACTCGCGGGCTTCGGCCTTGATTTCGCGTGCGTGTTCGGGAACGATGTCGTCGCCGAGCAGTTCCATGTTCCGATACATGGTCGCCCGCAGCAAATAGCCGTGGTCGAATATTGCAACCTGCGAGCGACCGCCCGAGGCGAGCGCGGGCGCGCTCGGCTACCCGAACGTCCGCGCCAGTTCGTCGGTCGAGTCGGCCGCGTCCGCGTGGGCCGCGAGCAGGTAGCGGTCCCAGACGAGGTCCGCAAGCAGGTGTGCATAGAGGACTGCCCCGGTGACGACCGCGAGCGGGACGCTGGCCAGCGCGACGAGCGGGACGGCGATGCCGGCGATCACGACGTGACTCGTCAGCCGCGAGAGGACACCCACGTCACCGGGCTCGAAGATCGCCGACTGGTCGACGACCGCCGCGCGCGGGTTCGACAGACAAAACCGGGCGGCCGCCCAGTCGCCGGTCTTCAGCCGGGCGATGAGGAAATGATCGACGTCGATACAGACGCCGACGGCGGTGCCGTAGGCGACGACCGCCGCGGTCGGGATTCGGACCCCTAGCAGGGTGACCGGCGGCAAGAGGACCGTCAACGCTCCGGCGGCGACGAGCGAAACGGCCGCGTGGTGTTTCGAGTAGATCGGTACTCACCTACGGAGGGCGACTACGCGGGGCCACTAAACCGTCCCGCCGATCCGCGAGTCGTCGGCCGCGCCGACGGTCCGTGACCGTCGACGTCGGCGGCGGTCGGCCCGAAGGGGTCACCGCGGGCAACGCGAGGCTAGCCCGCAAAGCCCGAGAGTGACCACTCCTCGTCGCCGTCCTCGTCGGCGATGCTGGGCGCGCTCACGAGGACGAACGCGCTCTCGCGGTCCCCGTTGCGGATCTGGCGGGTCGCCTCCGGCGGGAGCCACAGCGCGTCGCCGGCTTCCATCTCGACGGGATCGTCGTCGACGACGACCGTCGCCGCCCCCTCGATGAGGACGTAGACCTCCTCGTGGTCGTTGTCGGTGTGGTCGTGGGGCTTGCTGTTCCAGCCGGGATCGCACCGCGCGACCGTGACCCCGACCTGCTCGGTCTCGAGCGGATCGCTGAGAAAGTGCATCGCGCTCGAGACTTCCTCGACGTCCTCGTAGTTGACCTTCCGGTATGTCATACGGATCCGTTCGGGAGACGACAGTAAAACGATACTGTCTGTCGAACGGGTTCGGGCCGGTCGCTCGAGGTCGAGCGGGTTCAGTCACCGGGTTCGACGAGGCGCTCGGGCGGGACCGAACAGCCACGGGGAGCCACGGACCCGTGTGGGGACCGCTGACGACCGAAAACCGGACAGGCTCGCCGCAGTGGGGACAGGCGGGACGGGACGGGACGCGTCGTCGTCATCCATCGCGACCACCGCGGACGGCGGTCTCGGCCGTCGGACCACCCGGGACGGCTCGATCGCGGCTCTCGCACCCGCGTTTCGAGTTATACGTTCGGTTTTCACACCTTGTGTCTACGGTAGATTCTGTGAGATAGACTGTAGTTCGACGTCGCTCACCGGGCCGCCCGAACGCGTTATCCCTGTGCGAGGGGGTCGAAGCTGTCGACCGGAATGACCGAGTAATCGACCGTCAGCGCGTCCTTGGTCGCCCGGATCTTCCCGACGAACGCCGAGATGTCCTCGAGTTCGCCCTCGAGGACGAACAGTTCCATACAGTAGTGGTCGCCGACGTGGCTGTGGAAGTTCGAGGCCACGAGGTGTTCGTGTTCGTGGCGCAGGTGCATCATCCGCTCCTCGACGCTGGTGGTCTCGTAATCGAAGAGGACGGTGACGATCCCCATCAGGTCCCGGTCCTCGAGCCGGGTGTCCTCGAACTCCCCGAGCAGGTTGCGGGAGGCTTCCCTGACGACTTCGCTCCGGCCGGTATACCCGTGTTCCTCGGCGAACTGGTCGAGTCGCTCGAGGAGTTCGTCGGGCATCGAGACGCTGACGACTGCCATATAATAACTCGGGTGGAAATGCTATTAAGGATTGCCATTGGCGTGGCCGAGACGGGGTTCGAGACGCTCCGGCAGCGGCGCGGTCGTCCGGGTGCAGTCAGACGTGGTCCTCCGGTAGCAAGTCCGCGAAGTCCTGTGCGGCGAGCCACTCGCTCAGCTGGACGAGCTGGTCGCTCGCGGCCTCGAACAGTCGCTCGCCCTTCTCGGCCGACGCGTCCGTCTGATCGCCCAACACGCCGTTGTCGGTGTTGTCGGCCGCGTCGAAGAACGTCCGCGAGCCGTGTCTGACCGTCTCGGCCGCCTCGACGCTCGGCACCCCGGTGTCTCTCGCCTCCTCGAGCCGGTCGTCGTGGACCAGGTCGGGCTCGAGGTACTGGATCAGCGAGGTCTCCTTCGGGCCGCCGTGGGGGCCGTTCTGTTCGAAGAGTTCGTCGACCAGTTCCGGAACGGACTCGTCCCACATCCACTCGATGGCGTAGGCGACGCCCTCCTGTCGGAGTCGGCTCCCGACCTCGCGCAGGTGCGAGACGTTGCCGCCGTGGGCGTTGACGTAGATGACCCGATCGATCCCGTGGGTCGTGAGGTTCCGGGTCAACGATTCCACGTACTCGCGAAACGCCGGCGGTTCGACCCACATCGTCCCGTGGAACTGCCGGTGGTGACCGCTGACGCCGATATTGATCGTCGGCGTACAGAGATACCCCGTCCGGTCGGCGACCTCGCGGGCGAACGCCTCACCGATCAGGTGGTCGGTCGCCTCCGGCAGGTGGGGGCCGTGCTGTTCGGTCGATCCCAGCGGGACGAGCGCGAGCGATTCCGATTCGAAGTACGACTCGAGGTCCGGCCACGCGTGGTCGGCGAGGTACATACTGACCATCGTGTGCGGATCTCCCTAAGCGTGGGTGTAACGGCAGTACGCGAACGCGCCGCGGCGACGGACGGGGCGTGACGCCGCCGCTCCCGCGAAAGCGATACGTCGCGGCCCCGACTCGGTAAGTCGGTATTACCGAACGCGGGGTGCTGACCTCGCTGACCGGCGCTCCCGGTGCGGGATCGACCCGCCGATCCCCGGCGGACCGATCGCGACACCGCGCTCGAGTCCGACGGAACGGGCCGCTCACGACGCGCCACCGGATCGGCCCATGAGTGAAACTGGACACGTTCGGGCGGTCGGCGGTGCCAGGTGTTGTCTCTGGTTCGATATGTATCGACTCGCCGCCTCTCCGATCGGTCCCAATAGTCGTTTATCGCCCGCAGGCTCGCCAGTGGGCCGGCCGGCCGACACCGATCCCGTCGGCGGTCCCGCCGGGAACCCCTATCGATCCGGCACGGTACGACCGGCGCGCAATTCGCCGTAACGGACACTTCAATCGCCGCGGCGACGGCCGCCGAAACCGGTTGATTTCGCTACCAATCAGTACGCACTCAATTACGAAGCAGGCGCGACACCAACTCTCGCCGTACATGATCCCACCGTACCCCGCGCAGGCACAGGTCCCCGACTGGCTGCAGGACCCGATCGCGGAACTGATCACGTTCCTCCCGCGAGTGGTCGGCGCGTTGATCATCCTCGCGATCGGTTGGATCCTCGGCCGCGTCGCGGCCGGCGTCGTCCGACGCATCGCCGACGGCGTCGAACTCGACCGAATGGTCCTCGAGACGCCGCTGGGACGCATCCTCGGCGGTACCGAACGGGCGGTCTCGAGCGCTTTCGGGACGCTCGCGAAGTGGTTCGTCTATGGCCTCGCAATCCTCGCGGCCGCGAACGCGCTCGCGATCGCGACGCTGTCGGAGTGGATATCGGCGGCAGTCTCGTACCTGCCCGCGTTCGTCGCCGGCCTGCTGGTCATCACCTTCGGGTTCGTCGTCGCGGACTTCATCGGCGACGCCATCGAGCGGACCCGGGCCGCGACCGAGACGGCCTACACGAGCTGGTTCGCCACCGGCGCGCGGATGTTCCTCTACTTCACCGCGATCGTCATCGGTCTCGACACGATGGGGATCGACGTCGGCATCCTCTACGTGTTCGCCCGAGCGCTCGCGTGGGGACTGGGCGCGGCGATCGCCATCGGCGCGGGCGTCGCCTTCGGCTGGGGTGGCAAGGATTACGTCGCCGAGAACATCGATAGCTGGATGAACCGGACGAGTCAGGTCACGCCGAGCGAGGGCGACGCGACCGGCGACCGATCGCAAAGCGGCGACCGCGCGGGCAGCAGCCCGAGTACCGACCGCGAGCCCGGTCCCGGACCGAGCGACGACGACTGATCGAGCGACGACCGCGGGCGGCCGCTCGTAGTCGGCCCCGCCTTCACTCGGCTCCGACCGCCGGCGCGGTCGCCCCAGGTTCCGCCTCGGCGTCCCCGTCGCGGGGAACCAGCGGCTTGACCGGAACGATCACGTGGGCCCGCACGAGCCGGCCGTCGTTCCGTCGCCACTTCCGCACGTGAGCGAGCGAGTGCGAGTCGCCGTAGCCCGCGGCGATCCGCTCGCAGACCGCGTCGAACCCCTCGGAGTCGAACAGTTCGGCCGACACCGGATCGGTCTCGACCGCGATGCGTCCCCTGCGGGCGTAGACGTCGAGCCGACCCTCGAACGCGTACTCGAGGGCCTCGATCCAGCCCCGGATCTCGCCGATACTCGGCCGGCCGGGGCCCGTCGGAAAGGTGATCGACGCCTGATACCGGTCGGGGCGGTCCCGGACGCGTCGCTGCCAGCACCGCCGCAGTCGCCGGACGATCCCGGCACCGGGGAGCCGCGACGCGACGCGAGTCGCGCGGGCGCTCGCCGCCGTCGCCGTCTCGATGGTCGTCGTGGAGGGTCGATCGCGGTCCTGCATTCGTTCTCGTCCCCGAGTTACCGGCGGTGGTAATACGTTCTTTGTTGTGGCCGCGCGGGGCGCGGCGATCGCGTCGGCCGCGCGACGACGAAGACGGGTCGGGAAGGTTTTGTACAACCCGTTGCTACCGGACGACAGCATGCCCGAGACAGGCCTCCGGAACGCCGTTCCGGTCCGCGTCGCCGCGGCGGCGATCGTCGCCGCCGGCGTCGCGGTTAATACCGGCTTTGGCTCCCCGTTTCGAACGCTTCCGGCGCTCCTCCTGATCGCCGTCGGCGTCGCCGTGCTCACGAACGCCGCTCGAGACCACGCCGCGTCGCGGCTCCGACGGACCGCGAAGGGGTGGTGGCTCGTCGCGTTCGCCGCCTTCCTCCCCTACGGGCTGTCGACGGCGCCCGAGAGCGAGTCGGCGGCCGCCGTCGGCGAGGCGTTTTCCGGCCCCGTCGTCGGCCTCGCCGTCGAGTCGCTCGCGGGCGCGACGGTCGTCTGTGCGGTCGCGATGACGGTCCTCTACGGGTTCGCCCGGTACGGGGTCCACCCGGGCCGTCCCAGCCCCGAGGAACGGGTGCTTACCGGCGACGACTGACGGGATCGACCCGGTCGCCGGGGGCCGACTCGGTGGACGGGGCCGCGTTCCGACCCCGACGTGACACCCGGCGCTGCACTTATCCGTCGGAGCGGCGTCTCTGGGCTAATGACCGACCGGGCAGAACCCGCGGAACCGGCCCCGCGAGACGAGGACGACCGGGCGACCCGACAGTGGTACCGCACGCTCGTCGAGACGGTCGACGACGGCGTGGTCCAGCTGGACGCCGACGATCGGATCCTCGCCGTCGACGGCGACCTCCTCGAGCTGACGGGCCACGCCCGCGAGACGCTCCGCGGCGAGCACGTCTCCCGACTGCTCGACGGGGTCGACGGCCTCGAGGACGACGCCGGCGTCCCGGTCGACGGCGCCGTTCGCACCGCCGCGGGGACTTCGATCCCCTGCGAGGTGCGCCTCGGGCGGGTGCCGGGCGGCGACGGGGGCCGCGGATCGATCGCGCTCGTCCGCGAGTTCGACGCCGCGTCCGAAGCGCCGTCGGTCGCTGCGGGGTCACCCTCGACGTTCGCACCGATCACGGCCGTCCTCGAGGAGGCAGCCGTCGGCGTCTTCGTCCTCGACGACGAGCTCGATATCGCCTGGATCAACGACGCGACGGAACGGTACTTCGGTCTTGACGCGGCGACCGTCGTCGGCCGGGACAAGGCGTCGGTGATCGACGACGTGATCAGCGATCGGGTCGGCGAACCGGACCGGTTCGCCGACATCCTCGGCGCGACCTACGACGACAACGTCGACGCCGAACGGTTCGAGTGTCGCGTGACGCCGGGCGAGGGCCGCGAGGAACGCTGGCTTGAACACCGGAGCGAGCCCATCCGGTCGGGGCCGTACGCCGGCGGTCGGGTCGAACTCTACTACGACGTGACCGAGCGACACCGGCGGGCCTATCAGCTGCGACGGCTCAACGAGGCCGTCCGCGGGTGGCTCGGGACCGAGACCCGACGGGCCGTCGCCGAGCAGGCCTGTCGACAGCTGGCCGACATCCTCGACCTCGACCTCAACGGCGTCTTCCTTCACGACGCCGACGCCGAGGTGCTCGAGCCGGTCGCCTGGACGGACGCGGCCCAGTCCCTGCTCGGCGAGCCGCCGACGTTCGAGGCGGGCGAGGGGATCGCCTGGCGGGTCTTCGAGACCGGCGAACCGGAGATCTACGACGACGTCACGGTCGACCCGGACGTCTACAACTCCGAGACGCCGATCCGCAGCGAGCTCTCCCTCCCGATCGGGGACCACGGGATCGTCATCATCGGTTCCGAGGAGCGAGCGGCCTTCGACGCGGCCGATCTCTCGCTGGCGAAGATCGTCGCCTCGAGCCTGGAGGCGACCTTCGACCGGATCCGTCACGAACGTCGACTCGAGCGCGAACGGGAACAGACCGAGACGCTGCTTCGGACGGCGCCGGTCGCGATCTCGGTCGAAGACGTCGACGGCGAGACGGTGCTGGCGAACCGACACGCGCAGGCGGCGGTCGGACTCGAGGATCGCGAGCCGCTCGGCGAGACCGAACTGCTCGCCGAACGGACCGTCGTCGACGCCGACGGCGAGCCGATCGACCCGGCCCAGGGGCCGTCGGCCCGCGTCAGGGCGACCGGCGAGCCCGTCCGCGACGTGGAGCTGGGGATCGAGGCGGCGTCGGGCGAACGGACGTGGTTCTCCGTCACGGCGGTCCCCGCGTTCGGCCCCGACGGCGACCTCGAGCGGGTCGTCTCAGCCGGGGAGGACATCACCGCGCTGAAAGCACAGGAGCGCCGGCTCCAGCGGCGCAAACACGAACTCGAGTCGGAACTGAGCGAGATCCTCGGACGCGTCTCCGACGCCTTCTACGCGCTGGACGACGAGTGGCGCTTCACCCACGTCAACGACCGCGCCGCGGAGCTGCTCGGCTACTCGCGTGACGAACTGATCGGACGGAACATCTGGACGGCGTTCCCCGGCGGAACGCGATCCGACCTCGCCGAGCGCTACCAGGAGGCGATGGCGACCCAGGAGGCCGTCTCGTGGGAGCGCTACTCCGAGTCGCTCGGGATCTGGATGGAGATCCAGGCCTACCCCTCCGAGACGGGGCTGTCGGTGTACTTCCGGGACATCTCGGACCGGAAGGCGCGGGAGCGACGGCTCGAGCAGTACGAGCGGATCATCGAGACGGTCGAGGACGGCATCTACGTCCTCGACGACGAGGGGCGGTTCGCGACGGTCAACGACGCCTACGCCGAACTGACGGGCTACGATCGCGCGGAGTTGCTCGGGAGCCACGCCTCGCTGGTCGTCGACGAAGGGGCGATGGCGACCGCGCGCGAGATCGCCACCGACGAGCGCGACGAACGGACCGTCGAGACCGACATCGAGACGAAGTCCGGCGACCGGCGGCCGGTCGAAGCGACGGTCACGTCGATCACGACCGCCGAACGCGGCCGCGAGCGGATCGGCGTCGTCAGGGATATCACCGAACGGCGGGAGCGACAGCGCCGGCTCGAGGAGAGCGAACAGCGCTACCGAACCCTCGCCGAGAACTTTCCGAACGGCGTCGTCGCGCTGTTCGACGAGGACCTGCGGTACACGGCCACCGGCGGCCGACTCCTCGGTGAACTCGACGTCGACCGGGAGACCGCGATCGGCCAGACGATCCACGAGCGGTACGCCGACGACCTGATCGCGGAGGTCGAACCCCACTTCCGGGCCGCGCTCGAGGGCCACGAGCGGTCCTTCGAGGTGACCTACCGCGACCGCGAACTTCGCGCGACCACGCTACCCGTCCGGACCGGCGACGAGGTCACGTCGGGGATGCTCGTCATTCAGGACGTCACCGAACGCGCGGAGTACCAGCGCAGACTCGAGGAGTCGAACGAACGCTTGGAGCAGTTCGCCTACGCCGCCTCCCACGACCTGCAGGAGCCCCTGCGGATGATCTCGAGCTACCTCCGCCTGCTCGAGGACCGCTACGGCGACGACCTCGATTCGGACGGGCGGGAGTTCATCGACTACGCCGTCGACGGGGCCGAGCGGCTCTCGGAGATGATCGACGGCCTCCTCGAGTACTCCCGCGTCGAGACCCGCGGTGACCCTCTCGAGCCGCTTTCTCTCGAGGCCGTCCTCGCGGACGTCCGCGAGGACCTCCAGTTCAGGATCGAGGAGGAAGACGCCGACGTGGCGGTCGAGTCGCTCCCGGCGGTTCGCGGCGACGCCGGTCAACTCCGACAGGTGTTCCAGAACCTGCTCAGCAACGCCCTCGAGTACAGCGGGGACGAGTCGCCGGAAATCCGCGTCGGTGCGGAGCGAGCCGGCGATCGGTGGGCGATCTCGGTCCGCGACGAGGGAATCGGCATCGATCCCGACGACCAGAAGCGGGTCTTCCGGGTCTTCCAGCGGCTCCACAGCCACGAGGACCACCCGGGGGCGGGGATCGGCCTCGCGCTCTGTCACCGGATCGTCGAGCGCCACGGCGGTGAGATCACCGTCGACTCCGAACCGGGCGAGGGCGCGACCTTCACCGTCACTCTGCCGGCCGTCGACGGCGCGGCCGAGTGAGCCGTCGCACGATCGGCGAGTCGGGGCCGCGGCTCGTGCCGAGCGCCAGCCAACAGCTATATATCCGATCGGCCACTCAACCCGGCAAAGCAGTGCCCGACGCGATTCCGACACTACGCGGGACTGACCGTTCCCGCCTCGCGACCTCGCTGGCCTGTTTCGCCGTCGCCGGCGTCGCGAGCGGGACCCTCGACGGGCTCGCCCTCAGCCTCGTTGCGACCGCCGTCGCCGTCGTCGGCGTCTACGCGCTCGCCCGCCACGCCGGCTCGGTCAGTCGACCGGCGCTCGCACGGACCGCGCTGGCCCTCTGGCTCGCGTTTCTGGCGACCGCCGCCGGCCACGCCGTCGGCCTCGAGACGCTCGGCGCGGTCGTACCGGCCCCCGCCGCCGTGACCGTCCTCGCAGCGACCGCGGTCACGTGGGCGACGCTGCTTTCCGCCGTCGGCAGCACGCTCTTTCTCGGCCTCCGGGAGTACGGCTCGCCGGCCCCGGCCGACGACGCGGTCCTTGAGGGCGACGCGTCGGAGTACAGCAGTCCCTGAGACCGGGTCGGCGCCGACCGACGCGCCGGACGACGTCACTCGACGCGGTAACTCACCGTGATCCCCTCTCCCAGCGGGACGACGACCGTCTCGAACGCCGGGTCCGCCCGGACCGCCTCGAGGTAGTCGATGACCCCCTGCGTGTGGTCGTCGCTCTCGACGGCGTCGCCCTCGGCCCACGCCAGCAGGTCGTCGAAGTCGACGACGCTCGCGGTGATGGCGTTGTCGGCGACGACGACGCCGCCGACCGGTACCTCCTCGCGGACGGCATCGAACGCGTCCGCGTAGCGCGACTTTTGGTGATCGATCAGGACGACGTCGAAGGGCCCGTCGTAGCGCTCGATCGTCTCCATCGCGTCGCCGAGTTCGTAGCTCGCGATCCCGTCGTAGCCGCCGGCGGCCATGTACTCGCGGGCGAGATCGAGTTCCGCCTCGTCGACCTCGGTCAGGACGACCTCGCCGCCCGCGGGCAGGGCCTCGGCGAACCAGTAGGCCGAGTAGCCGTAGCCCGAGCCGAACTCGAAGACCCGCTCGGCGTCGGTCAGCCGGGCCAGTAGCCGGAGGAACCCGCCGACCTCGGGGCCGACGTGGGGAAAGCCCTCGGCGGCGGCGTACTCGTCCATCTCGATCAGCGTCTCGTCGGGTTGGGGGCCGACCGCGCGGACGAACCGCGCGATCTCGTCGGAGAGGACGTCGGTCATACCGGATGATACGACCGCCGGACACTATAACTGCCCCCACTCCTCGGAGGCGCTCGAAGCGGTCAGTCGTCGGTGACGTGAACCGGTTCCGGCCGCGACCCGACGCGTTCGAGGAGGGCACGGATCGTCGGCGTGGCGAGGTAGCAGCCGTAGGCTACGGCGAGGCCGACGACGAGGTCCGTGAGCCAGTGGATTCCGAGGTACACCGTGGAAGCGAGGATGGCGCCGGTGATCGCCCAACTGAGCCGTTCGTAGCCGCGGGGTGCGTAGAGGGCCGCCGTTCCGGCGAGGCCGGCGTGCAGGCTCGGGAACGCCTTCTGGAGGGTGTCGACGTTTTTCATCACTACCTGAATCGGGCCGGTGGATTCGTAGAGCACCGGTTCGACGCCGTCCAGGTAGTAGCCGGTGACCCCGACGGGCGCGAAGTAGAAGAACGGCATGGACACGACGAGGACGGTCGTGTACGTGGTGACGTAATCGAGCGCCCGGGTGCGGCCGTGGCGATACTTCAACCCGATGTACGTCCCGAGAAGCAGTGCGGGGTACACGAGGAGATAGACGGCGACGAACAGCGCGATCAAGGTGGGGATCGGATCAGGCTGGAGTACGGCGACGGCGTTCCCTTCAATAGCGTATATGAGGTCTGTGCGGAGCGGGTGCGGTGACTGTTCGGACGCCATGCCGACGATGCCCGATACGACGAGCACCATCGCGATGTAACAGACGTCGCGGAGGTCGAGTGGAGGGCGCATCGACGTGTATTTTGAAAACCATTTTCTAAGTAACTATTGATTTCTGTACAGTATTATATTCGAAGTAGTAGGTGTCGTATCATTTGGTTGCAGTCGTTAGCACTACCTCACACGGCCACACGACGGCTCACCCCAGTTCACTCCCACAGGATCGGTTACTCAGGCGGGCGAAGAAGCCGTGCCCCTAACTCCTGATAGCGGTCGGAAGCCGTGACGCGCCCGGCCGCGATCGGCGGTTCCGGCTCACCGGGAACGAGACGCGGTCGGAGCTGGCGTTGAACCGCTCGAGTTCTCGTCGATTCGTTTCTGGTCGATCAGTCGTTCGGCACCGAAATATTAGCGAACAACTCCCAGAGACACTTCGGTAGAGGTGTGGCCGATGATTCCCCAGTAGCACCGACAGACGGTTTGGTTCCGGCTGATTAACCACCATTAGTCTTTCCACCCCCTCTGTTGAGACACTACGGTCGGTAGCCATCGGTTCGTTCACTCTCGTAGCGTTGAAGAGAGGGTAGTAGATACTCGAGCGTATGATCTCTCCTGGCCACCCACGGTACGACGGGGATCGGATCCCTCGAGTCGGTGGGCATGCCGTGGTCATCGGGGCGAGTATGGCGGGTCTGTTAGCCGGTCGTGTACTCGCGGACGCTTTTCGGACGGTGACGATCATCGATCGGGATCCGTTACCGGACGAGGCCGTCGCGAGACCAGGCGTACCTCAGGCCGACCACGTTCACGTGATGCTCGAGCCGGGACGCGTGATCCTGGAAGACCTGTTTCCCGGATACGGCGAGGACCTCCTCTCGTCGGGCGGGCTGGGTATCGACAGCGCGACTGACCTCCAATACTATCAACGGGGCGATTTCCTCGCCGAAGGACCGAACCGCCTCCCGATGTACTGTGCGAGTCGTCCGCTGTTCGAACGGATCGTTCGCCGACGCCTTGCCGAACGCGACGACGTCACGTTGCGGCCCGAGTGCCAGTTCACCGAGTACGATGTCGACGGTTCCGCGTCTCGGATCGACGGTGTCCAGATCCGCGACAGTGACGGACACGACGAAACGCTCGCGGCCGAGGTGGTCGTCGACGCGAGCGGCCGGACGTCTCGTACCCCGGCGTGGCTCGAGCGACAGCACTACGCTCCGCCGGTCGAGGAGGAAGTTACGGTCGATCTCGCCTACAGCACGATCGTCCTCGAGCGTCCATCCGCGGATCGACACGGGGTGATGATCGTTCCCTCGCCGCCGGACTCCCGCGGCGGAACGGTGATTCCCGTCGAAGACGACCGCTGGATCGTGACGCTGTTCGGTCTCCACGGGGATCACCCACCGACGGACGTCGCCGGTATCGAGCAGTTCGCGCGCCGTCTACCGACGCCGGAAATCCACCGCTTGCTCGAGACGCACGAATGGGTGTCCGACGGCGCTCGCCAGTACCCCTTCCCGTCTAGCCGCAGACGACGATACGAGGACCTTCATCGGTTTCCCGACGGACTGCTCGTTATCGGCGACGCGATCGCGAGTTTCAATCCGATCTACGGACAGGGAATGTCCGTCGCGGCCCTCGAGGCGATCCAACTGCATCACGCGCTCGCGAGCGGCGGATTGGCAGATCTCGCGTCGCGGTTTTTCGATCGCGTCGGGGACGTCGTCGACACCGTCTGGCGAATGGCCGTCGGTGCCGACTTCGAATTCGCCGACACGGCGGGACCGAAACCGTTCGGAACGAACCTGTCGAACCGCTATCTCGCACGCGTTATCGAAACGGCTCACACGGACGCTTACGTGTCGGACCGGTTCGCCAGAGTCCTGCGATTGGAGGAACCGCCGACGGCGCTTTTCGACCCGTCCGTCCTCTGGCGGGTACTGGCCCCGACGGAGGTGGTCCGTCATGTTCGATGACCTCCCGAACTCGACCACTCACGAGATGGTCGACACCAACGGGATCCGACTGCATACGGTCACGGCGGGGCCGGACGACGGCGAGCCGGTCGTGCTACTCCACGGGTTTCCCGAGTTCTGGTACGGCTGGCGATCACAGATCCCGGCGCTCGCGGCGGCCGGCTATCGGGTCATCGTCCCGGATCAGCGAGGATACAATCGGAGCGAGAAACCGTCCGGTATCGATTCCTATACGGTCGATACGCTGGCCGCCGACGTGATCGGTCTCCTCGATGCGTTCGGGTACGAACGGGCGCAACTCGTCGGGCACGACTGGGGTGCCGGCGTCACGTGGCAGGCGTTGCTCGCCCATCCAGAACGGATCCGGCGCGCCGTCACGATGAACGTTCCCCACCCGGTAGCGCTCGAGGCGTTTCTTCGGGGGAAGCCGAGTCAGTTGTTGAAGAGCTGGTACATGTTTTTCTTCCAGCTTCCGGTGATCCCGGAACGGACGTGGCGCGCGGCCGACTGGCGTCTCCTTCGGTGGTTCGTCGATACGTCGAATCGGGACGATACGTTCACCGAGGATACCCTCGACCGATACCGGGACGCGTGGTCCCGCCCCGGCGCATTTACGGGGATGCTCAACTGGTATCGGGCACTCTTTCGCGGCGACGCCGCGGACCCACCCACGACGACGGTCGAACCGCCGACGATGCTGATCTGGGGAACCCAGGATCCGTACCTTCATCGCGGGATGGCGGAACCGAGCATCGAACAGTGTCCCAACGGCCGACTCGAGTTCGTCGACGACGCGACCCACTGGCTCCACCACGAAGTTCCGGACCGCGTGAACGATCTCCTCCTCGAGTTTCTGGAGCCGTAGCCGACTACCTGTTGTGTCTATTAGGAATCTTTCTCAGAGACGGCTGTCGAATCAGTTCGGTGTTGTTGATCAGCGCGAACCGCGTCTGTTGGGCGACGAAGTGGACGAGTTTCCGGGATTCCATCCCCTCACCAGTCCTCAGGCCGGTGCTCGGACGACACGATACACGGTCTGGCGGCAAGTGGGTTATACCTGAGTAAACCACTCTGGAGCAAACCACGCTCGATCGAGTTGGTGATTCACTTCATAAACCATATCGCACGACGCCGAGAGGGGTCGTGTATGTCCGACGAGGAGCCGCCCGTCCCCGGGGAGGTTCCACATCGAGGTTCTCCGGTTCGAAACTGCCGTTGTATCCGCAGATCGATCAGGTCCGCCCTACCAGCAAGAACGTTTCTGGTCGCACCGCCTCGAACTCGACGGTAAACCCGTGCTGACGAAGCGCAGTTGCCGCTTCAGCTGCGGAAAACCGCTCCTCGACTGGCGGTCCATGAGTACCGCTTCCCGAGGCCGCCCAATCGACGACGACGAATCTTCCCTGTGGCTCGAGTGTGCGTCCGATCTCGCTCAGCGCTTGCTCGCTCGCGAATTCGTGGTAGGTCATCGTCGAGAACGCGGCGTCAAGACTTCCAGTCTCTAATGGGAGGTCATCGACACCACTCGTCACGAGTTCGACGTTGTCGGGGACGCCTTTCTCCCGGTAGTAGTCGTGCATCGCTTCTTGAATGTCGACTGCGTACACCTGATCGACGACCGAGGCGACGTCGTCGGTGTAGAAGCCAGTGCCACTTCCGAAGTCCGCGACTGTCCCGTCTGCCTCGACCGACAGCGCCCAGAGGAGTTCTTCGGTAGAGAGAAAGCGGTACCGCCGCTGTGCGTCCTCGAGTTTGTCGGCACGATCGGCGTCGAACGTGTGGTAGCCCATGTTAGAGGTTTGCGAACGCCTCGTCGACGAGTTCGCCGGTGTCAGCGACGATGTCTGCCATCTCCTCGTTGTCGGGCGCCATCCCGACGAGGCGGGCGATGCGCATGATAGAGACGTGGTAGACGACCTGTTTGCCGGGTTCCTCTTCCCAGATAACGACGTTGCAGGCCATGAGAGCACCGAGCTTGTTGTCCGTCGCATCGAGCGCACGGTCGGCGACTTCCGGGTTACACGCACCGAGCACGTAGTAGGGGTCGCGGCCCGCGTCGACCTTCTCGTTGAGCATCTCGGAGGGAGAGAACTCCACGGGGACGCCGAACCCCGCGTCGGTGAACACGTCACGGACGTGTTCGACGGCGTCTTCGTGGCTCATCTCGAGGGTCACCTGTTCTTCTCCGATGTCCTCGGGGTCGATTTGGCCTGGGTCGATCGGGAGCGTCATTCGTGTACTATATTGGGCCTACAGTACAAAATCTCTTCGGATATCCGGTCTCGTTAACCCCTCAGACCACCACTTCTAATCTCTGACGTCACTAATGCTGGGCAGTTCTGCATCGCTCAACCCTCTTCGTTCCGGCCTTGTAGAACATTGTACAGTAGACTCGGAATTATTAAATTACTTATACGCATGATCTATAACGGCAACGCAGATCGCGGAGACGGAAATACTGCGTACGTGCGAGAAGTGATCGGCTGCTTCAGTCGATCTGGATCTGACCGTTCTCGTCGACGACGACGTCGTGACCGCGATACGTGAAGTGAACTTCGAGCTCGGATCCCGTCGTCTCTTCGATGAGCGTTTCGAGCGCGTCTGGATCGACGACCTCCGCTAGTGGCGGCTCGAGTTCGACCGCATGGGCGTTTTCCGCTTCGGCGACGGCGTCGACGATATGGGTAGTCGGATCTTTGAGTTCGGTCATCGGAGATCAGACGAGGAGCTGGATGTCGGCGTCGGCCATGTCCTGGAGGGCCGTCGCTGCGCCGACGCCCGTGGTGACGCCGTCGTAGAAGTCGTCCTCGTCGTAATCCATGAGGTCGATGGTCATCTGGCAGGCCTGGAACTCCACGCCCATCTCGAGGCTCGTCTCGATGAGTTCCTCGATGGT
>SDGW01000339.1_pt1 | contig 26311 bp, 25 predicted proteins | sample 2873831 | NCBI WGS metagenome assembly SDGW01 (sample SAMN08132700, study PRJNA421101) | hypersaline lake metagenome | isolation source: celular fraction 0.22 microns magnesium sulfate-rich crust from ephemeral... | place: Spain: Penahueca Lagoon, Toledo | collected 2011-07 | reverse complement strand
TCCGACGAGTTCCGCCAGCTCCAGGGCGGCGAGGACGAGCCGGCCGAACACAACCCGATGCTGGGCTACCGTGGCATCCGCCGGTCGCTGGACCGGCCCGACGAGTTCGAGCTCGAACTGCGCGCCTTCGCCCGGCTGTACGAACTGGGCTACGACAACGTCGAGCTGATGATACCGCTCGTGACGGACGCCGAAGACGTGCTTCGGGCGAAGTCGATGATGCGGGACGCCGGTATCGACCCCGAGAAGCGCGACTGGGGCGTGATGGTCGAGACCCCCGCGAGCGCGCTCGGCATCGCGGAGCTGTGCGAGACGGGCATCGACTTCGCCTCCTTCGGCACCAACGACCTCACGCAGTACACGCTGGCCGTAGACCGCAACAACACCAACGTCGCCGACCGGTTCTCGGAGCTCCACCCCGCCGTCCTGGAGCTGATGGGACAGGTCATCGGGACCTGCCGCGAGCACGACGTGGCGACGAGCATCTGCGGGCAGGCGGCCTCGAAACCAGAGATGGTGCAGTTCCTCGTCGACGAGGGCGTCAGCTCCATCTCCGCGAACATCGACGCCGTCCGGGACGTCCAACACGAGGTCAAGCGTGTCGAACAGCGGTTGCTGCTGGAGTCGGTGCGCTGACGCCGACGGCGAGTACCCCGAGCGGTGGGCTCCCCACCAGTTCGGGGATACCTTCATAATCGATGAACCGAGACTATTCCCCGATGGTAGGGACCGGGGATATCGCCCCTGATTTCACGCTTCGGGGGACCGACGGGCAGATGCTATCGCAGTACACACTCTCTGAGTACACCGACGAGGGGTTCGTCATCCTCTCTTTCTACATGAACGATTTCTCGCCCGTCTGCTCTGACCAGGTGTGTGACCTGGACGACATCGACCTGTTCCAGTTCGAGGAGGACGTCACGATGTTCGGTATCTCCCCGGACTACGTCTACTCCCACCGGGAGTACAGCCGCCAGAAGGGTATCACGTTCTCGCTGCTCTCTGACACGCACTTCGAGGTCTCGCAGGCCTACGGCGTCTACGACCCCGAGCTGGAGTCGGGCGTCCGGCGGGCGCTCTTCTTGCTCGACGGCGACCGACGGGTACAGTTTCGGTGGGTTGCCGAGGACAACTGGGAGGCCTGGGACCACGGGACGACCGAGGCGCTGAAAGAGGCCCTCGACGGGCTCCGGCACTGAGCCGGGGAAGGCTTTTTGCTGAACTGCGCTGGGGGCTGTCTGCCGCCGACATCCAGCGACAAGCGTATCGGTCGGGGTGTGTCGTCCGTCCTCTCGGCGGGCCAGCGAAAATCGACCCCTCGAACTGGTGAGCTGAGATACCGCTGCCCGAACAAAACGGCTAAACCGGTCGCCCGCCACATTCCGGACAGAATGCGTCAGCGGGCCGAGCCACAGGATTTCGAACGGGTGCTCTCCTCGATGTGTACCGCCCCCCACCCGGTGGCTCGCCAGGCGGCCGAGCGGTTTCTGGCGACGAACCCCGGCGACCCCGGCACTTACGAGACCGTCGCCGACCTCGAACGCGAGGCCGTCGACGCGCTCGGGGAACTCACAGGTCTGGCCGACCCGGCGGGCTACGTCGCCTCCGGCGGGACCGAAGCGAACATCCAGGCCCTGCGTATCGCCCGCAACCGGGCCGGCACCGACGACCCCAACGTCGTCGCACCGGTTCACGCGCACTTTTCTTTTACCAAGGCCGCGGACGTGCTGGACCTCGAACTCCGGACCGCTCCGGCCACAGACTACCGCGCTAACACCGACGCCGTGGCCGAGCTGATAGACGACGATACCGTCTGTGTCGTCGGCGTCGCCGGCTCCACGGAGTACGGCTTCGTCGACCCTATCCCCGCCATCGCAGAGCTCGCCCACGACGTCGACGCGCTCTGTCACGTCGACGCCGCCTGGGGCGGCTTCTATCTGCCTTTCACCGACCACGACTGGCACTTCGGCCACGCCGACGTCGACACGATGACCATCGACCCCCACAAGGTCGGCCAGGCCGCGGTGCCGGCCGGCGGGCTGCTCGCCCGGGACGACTCGCTGCTTGACGAACTGGCCGTCGAGACCCCCTACCTCGAATCGACGAGCCAGCTCACGCTGACGGGGACGCGGTCGGGCGCCGGCGTCGCGAGCGCCGTCGCGGCGATGGACGAACTCTGGCCCGCGGGCTACCGCGAGCAGTACGACCGCTCGATGGAAAACGCCGAGTGGCTGGCCGACCAGCTACGGGCCCGGGGCCACGACGTCGTCGGCCCAGAGCTCCCGCTCGTGGCCGCCGACCTCTCGGTGCCGATGACCGACGAACTCCGCGAGCGGGGCTGGCGCGTCTCCAAGACCGGCGCCGGCGAGATGCGGGTGGTCTGTATGCCCCACGTGACGCGGTCGATGCTGCGGTCGTTCGTGGCTGACCTGGATTGGTACTAGCATCCGGCGGCGCAGCCGCCGGTTCACTGAGCGCGAGGTCGAAGACCGAGCGCTCAGCCTTTTTCACGCACGTTTTTCGAGGAGCCGGTTGCGGGCTGTCAGCCCGCAACCGAACGACGTGGCGGCGTAGCCGCCACGCTCTCCCCACAGCGAGCGGCGCGAGCGAGGAAACCCGACGATGAAAAAGGTGGGGTCGTACGTAGCGGACCTGGACTGGTACTGAGTCGGGAGCGCGTTTCATCTCACGACTCAGGCACCAGTGAACTATCATCTCAGTAGGCGTCCCGAGTGAAAATATCAAGCTTTAGGACCCACTGTTTGCTATCGGAGCGTGTGAGTTTGGCCCTCCCGTTTCCCTTGCCGGTGGCGTTTCTCAGCGACTGCGAAACCGTCGGCGGGTCGCTTGCCCTCATCGAACAGGCCGTCTGCACGGCGACGGGACCGACGGGGCTGGCCATCATCGCCGTCTACTCCTTTCTTATCGCGTTCATCCTGCCACTGCCCAGCGAGGTGGTCCTCGTCCCGGCCGGCACGCTCAGACTGGGGCTGTCGACGAACGGGAACCTCGTCGCCATCATCCTCGTCAGTGCCACGGGTAAGGCCCTTGGCAGTCTCTTCGCGTTCCACATCGGCCAGGAGGCAAAGGAGTACGGCCCGCTGGTCCGCCGAATCAAAGAGTCCCGATTCGACATCATCGAGTGGTCCGAGAAGAAGACCGTCCAGATTGCCAAAAAGTACGGCTACGTCGGCCTGGCCCTGGCGCTGTGTGTCCCCTTCTTCCCCGATACGATATCCATCTACGCTTTCACCGTGCTGGAGGAGGACTACCTCCGTTTCGGTGCCGCGACCTTCTTCGGCAGCGCGGGCCGCCTGGTCGTGACGCTGGCCGGCGTCGGCGGGACGCTGGCGCTGCTGTAGCGGGTCGCGCTGACAACGTTTAATACGCAGTCGTCGCTGCGAACTGCTATGTATCGCTGTTTCGTCGGTGGGGTGTCGCCCTGAGATGCGTCGACGGACACTGCTTCGCGGGGGACTCGCCGCTATCGTCGTCGTCGCGTCGCTGACGCTGCTGGTTTCCTGGCAGCAGACGCCGCCAGACGCCGTCGCAGCCGCGGCGAACCAGACGGACACGCCGCTGTCCGAGCGCGACCGGGTCGTGCCCGAGCGACCGAACGCCACCGTGGTGACGACGGACCCGCCCGGGGGCAACAGCGGGACCGCCGCCATCGTGGCCTACACCGACGACGGTCGGACGCTGTACCACAACAACACGTACGGCAACTACTTCGACGTGGACCCGGACCCGCCCGGGTCCCGGACCGTCCTCTACGTCGCCGGAACCCGGTACGATGACTGCCCGGACGCGCTCGCGGCCCGCGCGAACGAGAGCTTCGAGGACGGCTGTGCCGAGGTGGTCATCGAACGCGCGAACCTCACGACCGGCGAGACAGAGCGGCTCCACACGGCGGTGACCGAGTGGGACATCTGGCACGACGTGGACCGCCTGGACGAGGACCGGCTCGTGGTGGCGGACATCGCCGAGGACCGAGTGTTCACGCTCAACACCACGACCGGCGCCGTCGAGTGGGAGTGGCGCGCCGAGGAGGCGTTCGACCGCGAGGACAGCGGCGGCCAGCCGGGCGACTGGACCCACGTCAACGACGTGGAGATACTCGAGGACGGTCGCGTCATGGCGAGCCTGCGCAACCACGACAGGGTCGTCTTCATCGAGCCCGGTGAGGGGCTCCAGTCGAACTGGACGCTCGGTGCCGAGGACGCCTACGGCATCCTCTATGAGCAACACAACCCGGACTACATCCCCGCGTCACAGGGCGGGCCGGCGGTCATCGCCGCCGACTCGGAGAACAACCGGGTCGTCGAGTACCAGCGAGAAGACGGCGGGTGGCGCCAGACCTGGACGTGGCAGGACGGCCAGCTGCGGTGGCCACGGGACGCCGACCGGCTCCCCAACGGGCACACGCTGGTGACGGACTCACAGGGCGACCGGGTCCTCGAAGTCGACGCGGACGGCGACGTCGTCTGGAGCATCTCCGTTCCGACTCCCTACGAGGCCGAACGACTCGGGACGGGCGACGAGAGCGCGAACGGCCCGAGCAGGCAGGCGCTGACGAACGAGACCGCCGGCGAGTCGGCGACCGGCGAGGAGACGACCGGGCTCGCCTGGCTCGTCGCCTTCGTCACCGGCCCGGCGGTCAACGGGCTGCTGTACGTCGCGCCCGGGTGGATGCGCTTTGGCGACCTCGTCGTCGCGCTGGGGCTGGGTGGAACCGCGCTGGTCTGGCTCGGCGCCGAACTGTACTGGCGGGGGGTCCACCGGCGGCTGGTCGCGGTCGTCCGCTGAGGTGGGCGGTCGCTCGGTCTGGTCGCGACCGTCGGTGCTGCTGTGCCGGGCTCGCGGGACCGTCACGCCGATTCGCCGTCTGTGCAGGTCGGCTCCGAAGAGAGCCTCGTCCCGACCGCTTTCAGTGCCGTCAGGACCGCATCGGCGTTCTCGTCGGGCACCAGGGTCCCGCTGTGGTGGTCGAAGTCGACGACGCCGTGTTCGCGGAGTTTCGGGATGTGGCTGTGGAGCAAGGCGAGACGGATGCTGTCGCGGGTCGACGTTGCTATCTCCGCTCCATCGTCTGTCTCCCACTCGGCGATGGCGGCCACGGCCTCGTCGACCCGGAGCTCCGAGCGGCCACACAGCAGGTAGCAGAGATACCTGCGGCGAACGTCTGCGAGCGATTCGTAGACGTGCTCCCGTTCCAGCATCGACCTGGGGAACTGAGGGGAGCCGCCGTGTACGTTCGATGGGGCTTCGTCGCCCGAGCTACCGTCATCCGGCTCCTTCGCCATGGATAAAAAGACAGTTCGGCAACATTTCAACGGGCGTGTTTACCTGTCAACCTCGCCGAACCCCCCTTCGCTTCCGATGAGGGTCTCGAAGACAGTGGTGTGGGCCTTCCGGAGGTGGTCGTGGAACGCCTGTTTCGAGATACCGAGTCGGTCGGCGAGTTCGGTGCCGGTGCGCTGTCGGGGGCGCTCGTAGTAGCCGCTGAAATAGGCGACCTGCAGGACCGTCTGTTGGCGCTCGGTGAGCCGCTCGCTGACCCGCTGTCGGAAATCGCTGACTGTCTCGACGGTGTATCCGTCGACGAGTTCGAGGCTGGGATACACAGACTGTACCGCCTCGACGATGGTGTCCGTATCCACGTCGACCGGGAACTCGGCGACAACCTCGAGGCCCTCCGCGTCGTACGTGGCGCGCTTGGCCACCGCACCGAACTCTTCGAGCGCGCCGAACAGCGACTCCGATGCCCCGTGAACTTCGAATCGGTGGGTGTCGTCGACCGTACTCAGAAGCTTCGCGTCGAGTTTCGTCGGTAACTGCTCGACCGTCTCGACGAGTCGCTGTGGGTCCCGATGCGTGGTGGTCCAGTACTCGAGGTGTGTCCCGTCGTCGAGCTGGACCACGGAGTCGATATCGACGGTTATCCCATCATCCAGTACCCCGTAGAAACGCTCGCTGAGGGAGTCAGAGTGAAACCGTAGTCGCCGCCGGGGCGTCGCAGCGGTCATCCCTTCGTTCACCTCGGTATCTGGTCCACTATCGTCCCTCATCAGGAGTAGTAGTTGCGCAACTGGCATAACCGTAGCTGCTAGTGACGAGTACCACCGAACAGAGCTTGCAGGCCGGACTCGACGCCTCGGGACTCCCCGGGCAAGCTACGGCAAACCGCCCTCCTTTTGACCCGTCGGGAGCACAGAACGGGTATGAGCCACGACGACTTTCCCACGGACCGCCCCGCGGTGGTCACCTGTGGGCTCCCCTACGCCAACGGCGACCTCCACGTCGGGCACCTCCGGACGTACGTCGCCGGCGACGCCCTCTCGCGAGGGCTCCGGCGCATCGGCCAACAGACAGCGTTCGTCTGTGGGTCCGACATGCACGGAACGCCCGTCGCGGTCAACGCCGCCGAGGAAGGCGTCGAGCCCCGCGAGTTCGCCATGGAGTACCACGAGACCTACGCCGAGACGTTCCCGCAGTTCAACGTCGAGTTCGACAACTACGGCCACACGGACGACGAGACCAACACGGAACTCACCCAGGAGTTCGTCCGCTCGTGGGTCGAGAACGACCACGTCCACGAGAAGGAGATAGAAGTGGCGTGGGACACCGAGGAGGACCAGCCCCTCCCCGATAGATTCGTCGAGGGGACCTGTCCCTACTGCGGCGAGCAGGCCCGCGGGGACGAGTGCGACGAGGGGTGCCAGCGCCACCTCGAACCCGGTGACATCGAGGACCCCGTGAGCACGATTACGGGCAACCCCGCCGAGTACCGCACTCGCGAACACAAGTTCCTCCGGCTGGCGGACTTCCAGGAGTACCTCCAGGGTTTCCTCGACCGTATCGAGGGCACCGACAACGCGAAAAACCAGCCACGGGAGTGGGTCGAGGGCGAACTCCAGGACCTCTGTATCACGCGGGATATGGACTGGGGTGTGGACTATCCCGGCGAGGGCGACGAGGAGCTCGTCCTCTACGTCTGGGTCGACGCCCCCATCGAGTACGTCGCCTCCACGAAGCAGTACTCAGAGCGCGTCGGCAAAGCGGAGTACGACTGGGAGCAGGTCTGGAAGTTCGACGGTGAGACCCGGCACGACACCGAGTGGGACGACGAGTGGACCACAGAGGGCGGGGAGATAGTCCACGTCATCGGCCGGGATATCATCCAGCACCACGCCGTCTTCTGGCCGGCCATGCTGCGTGGCGCCGGCTACAACGAACCGCGCTCGATTCTGGCGACCGGCTTCGTCGGCATCGACGGGAAGGCCCTCTCGACCTCCCGGAACCGGGCGGTGTGGGCCGACGAGTACCTGGAAGCCGGTTTCCACCCCGACCTGTTCCGCTACTACATCGCCACCGGTGCCGGCCTCGAAACCGACGTGGACTTCTCCTGGGACCGCTTTGCCGAACGGGTCAACGGCGAACTCGTGGGCAACGTCGGGAACTTCATCAACCGCGCGCTGCTCTTTGCCCACCGCAACTACGACGGCACGCCCGACGCCGACGTCAGCGACGACGTCCGGGACCGCATCGAAGAGACGCTGGCTGCGTTCGAGGCGGCAGTTCGCGAGTACGACGTCCGCACGCTCGCGGAGCTTTCGACCGAGCTCTCGAACTACGGCAACGAGTACATCCAGCGCACCGAGCCGTGGCACCTCGTCGACGAGGACCCCGAGGAGGCCGCACAGGTCATCCGCGACTGCGTCCAGCTCGCCAAGGCCGTCGCCGTGGTCATGCAGCCGGTGCTGCCGGGCAAGGCAGAACGGCTGTGGGGCCAGCTGGGCGAGGCCGGCTCCGTCGCCGACGTGTCGCTGGACAGCGCTCTGGAGGCACCGCCCGAGAGTTTCGATGAGCCGGACCAGCTGTTCGAGCAGGTAGAGGACGACCACATCGCCGAGCTCAACGAGGAGCTGCAGACGCGAGTGGAAGAAGCGAGCGAGGACGGCGACGAGGAAGACGACGCTGACGAGAGCGACGTCGACCTCGAACCGCTCGAGACCGACCGAATCAGCTTCGAGGACTTCGAGGGTGTCGATATGCGGGTCGGCGAAATCGTCTCGGCCGAGTCCGTCGAGGACGCCGACAAGCTACTCAAACTCGAGGTCGACATCGGTCACGAGGTCCGCCAGGTCGTCGCCGGCCTGGCCGAGCTCCACGACGTCGAGGAGCTCCCCGGCACCCGCGTCATCCTGCTTGCCAACATGGAGCAAGCCACCATCTTCGGCGTCGAGTCCAACGGGATGGTGCTGGCCGCCGGCGACGAGGCCGACCTGCTGACCACCCACGAGGACGCTCCGCTCGGAACGCGGGTACAGTAAAAGCGGTCGACGTAGCCGATCTAGCCGAAATTTGCCATGAGAGCCAGAAAGCCCCCGACCGCTCGACTACTGCGGCTCGCTGCGCTCCTCGGTCACTTCGTTCCCTTCGGTGCTTGCGTCGTGGTTCGAGAGAGCTTCGCTCTCTCGTCATCTGCTCACGGGCCGTCGGCCCGTTCGCAGGTTCGTGGGACTCGCAGAGTCCCACGCTCATCACGAAAGGCGCGTCGCGCCTTTCGAACGACCTCGAACGTCGAGCGGTCGGCCCCTTTCTGGCTGTTGCCGATGTCTCTGAGAGCGGTCGCTGCGGTCGTGACCGCTCTACTCGACTCGCTGCCCAGGTCAAGACACACCACCAAAGCTAGTCGCCGTCCCTTTTTGTAGTTCCCCCTCCTAGCGCCGGCCATGTCTGCCGACGGGAGCGACGAGGACGAGGGCGTCGCGGAGTCAGAGCCCGCGACAGTGGCCGATATCATCGAGGAGGCCGAGCCGTCGGCGACGGCCGACGGAGAGCACTCCCCGGTGGCTGGCGGGGAGCGGTCCGAGGCGGCCGACGGGGCGCGGTCCGAGGAGAGCGACGACGAGGGGGCTGTCGCGGGCTCCTTTGCCCCGGATATCGAGGTGACGCCACAGGCGCCGGCGCCCGAGAACACCCTGTTTGTCGCACTGGGAGTCTTTCTCACGATACTCGCGCTCGCGGACACGGTCGTCGGGCTGAGCCCGCTGCTGGTCGCCACGGTCGTTGCCGCCGTCGGCCTCACGACGGCCGTCTGTTACGGTGTGCTCCTGTGGACGGCCCCCGACACTTAATCAGTCAGCGGCCCTATAGGCCGGTATGAACCTTTCCGTGGGGTCGCTCGCTCTCGTGCCCGTCCAGCTCGAACCGCTGTTTGGGACGACGATATCTGCCGTCCTCTTCCTGGCCGGTGCGGCGCTCATCGTCGCCGAGGCGTTCGCGCCGGGGACACACTTTTTTGTCCTCGGCGTCGCCTTGCTGGTCGCCGGACTGGTCGGGTTTTTTATCCCGGCCAGTCTGGGGCTGCTCGCGCCGCTCATCCTCGCCGTGGCGGTCCTCCTGACGACGGCGCTGACGCTCTGGGGCTACCGGAAGATAGATTTCTCGGCGCCCGGCCGGGGGCAGTCCCTCTCTTCGAGTTCGCTCCAGGGACAGTTCGGGACGGTCACCGAGCGCGTCACGCAGAGTGCGGGCCAGGTCAAACTGGAAGACGGCGGGTTCAACCCCTACTACGAGGCCCGCAGCGTGGGCGCGGACATCGAAGAAGGGGCCGAGGTACTGGTCGTCGACCCCGGCGGTGGCAACGTCCTCAAGGTTGAGGCGACCGCGACCAGCGACGACGATATCGACCGGGCGCTGGAGCGGGACCGCGAGGAGCGGCCGGCGCCGGAGGCCGACGCCGAGTCCGAACACGCCTGAGCGGCGTTGTATCTCGGTTCGCTCGTATTTGTCCCCAGTTGGGGAAAACGTCCGAAAATGGGCCTGAAACCGCTGCAACACGGGGTTGAATATCGGTAGTTTGTGACACAGTCACCGAAGGCTTTTATTTCAGCCGACCGGAGTTCGATGTGCCATGACAATTCCGCTCGCACCGCTACAGGGTGGTTTCCTCGCCGGCAGCATCTTCGTGTTCGTCACGATGGTGTTGCTGGTGCTGGCCATCGCTGTAGCGTACTCCAGTGTCGTTATCATCCGACCGTACCAGAAAGGCGCCTACACCGTGCTGGGGACCTATCGCGGCATCCTCGACCAGGGGATTCACTTCATCTATCCCTTCGTCTCCGACGTCACCCGCTTCGATATGCGGACCCAGACGCTCGACGTGCCCCGACAGGAGGCCATCACGCGTGACAACTCGCCGGTCACCGCCGACGCCGTCGTCTACATCAAGGTGATGGACCCGAAGAAGGCCTTCCTCGAAGTCGACAACTACGAGCGTGCCGTCTCGAACCTCGCCCAGACCACGCTCCGTGCCGTGCTGGGTGACATGGAACTGGACGACACGCTGAACAAGCGCCAGGAAATAAACTCCCGCATCCGACGCGAACTGGACGAACCCACCGACGAGTGGGGTGTCCGGGTCGAGAGCGTGGAGGTCCGCGAGGTCAACCCCTCGAAGGACGTCCAGCAGGCCATGGAGCAACAGACCTCCGCCGAGCGGAAACGACGTGCCATGATTCTGGAAGCGCAGGGTGAACGGCGCTCCGCCATCGAGACCGCGGAGGGTGACAAGCAGTCCAACATCATCCGCGCCCAGGGTGAGAAACAGAGCCAGATTCTGGAGGCCCAGGGTGACGCTATCTCGACGGTGCTGCGAGCGAAATCCGCCGAGTCGATGGGCGAACGCGCCGTCATCGACAAGGGGATGGAGACGCTCGGCGAGATGGGCAAATCCGAATCCACCACCTTCGTGTTGCCCCAGGAGCTCACCTCGCTGGTGGGCCGCTACGGCAAGCACCTCCAGGGCTCCGACGTGAAGGAGAACGGCCACACCCTCGACGCGCTGGACTTCGACCAGGAGACTCGCGAGATGCTCGGGCTCGACGACATCGAGGAGATTCTCGGCCAGATAGACGAGGAGGCCGAGGTCGACGTCGAGGCGATGGAGCAGGAGGCCCAGAAGATAAAACACGGCGAAGACGCCGGTGTCGATAGCGCCGACGACATGATTGAACAGATGGACGCCGAGATCGACGACGGCGAGACCGACATCGCCGGCGGCCCGGACGACACCGGCGGCACCGAAGGCGGCGACGGCGAAACTGGTAAATAACCGGACCCGAAGCCGTTTTATAGCAGAACTACTTCCTGCAAGATATATGAGTGGTGACGAAGGGGTAGACGAGGAGAAGCGAGCGACGTTGCGTCGCTTCGCCGCCCTCGGCGCCGCAAGCCCCTTCGTCGGCCTGGCCAGCGGCGACAGCGACAGTGAGACGCCCGACGCAATCGCGGGCTACGTCTCGGCCCGCCCGGGGACGCACTTCTCGAAGCTCCGGGACGACCTCAAACTGGGTACCGGCGAAGCGCAGCACCATCTCCACCGTCTGGAGCAGGAGGGCGCCGTCGACTCCCGGAAGGACGGCGACTATCGCCGGTACTTCCCGGCGGGCCAGTTCTCCGAGTTCGAGCAGGTGACGCTTGGCTACCTGCGGCGGTCGACACCCCGCGGGATGCTCGTCGCCCTGCTCCGGGACCCCTCGGTGACGGCTTCGGAGCTTGCGACGGCGCTGTCGGTGTCACGACCCACGATAAGCAAGCACGCGAAGGACCTGGAGGCGGCTGGCCTCCTCTCACGGGACGAGGGGTACGCCGTCGTCGAACCCGAGACCGTCCTGACCTTGCTGATTCGCTACGCGGACTCCTTTGGCGACGGCGCCACACAGCTCGCCGCCGACGCCGATTCGCTGCTGCGCTATGACCCCTGACTGACGGCAGCGACATCCGCTGGTCTCACTGGTGGCTGTCCGTTCGTACAGATATTCGCGGAGTCGAAGTACGTCGGTTTGTTACAGTATCAGGCGTCGACCATCCACGTCGTCGAGGAGGAGTAGCCCCACTTCTCGACGTCGACGGCGAACTCCCCGTCGGCGATGGTCGTCATGTTCGTTCCGACTTCCTTGGCCGAGAGCCCCAGCTCCTCGCCGATGAGGCGTGATTTGAAGTAGGTCTGCTCGTCGGCGTTTGCCTCCAGGTACTCGAGGATGCGTCGCTGTTTCTCCGAGAGCGGACTGTCGGTCGCCTGTGCGGTTGCGCTCATGTACCCGGTAGTTAGACCGAACCGCCCTTAGGGGGTTTGGTACGGTGGGTTAACCGGCCGCTGTCTTGCGGTTTGCTCGTCTTACCGGTCGCGTCCGGTACCGCTGACCGGGCCGTCACGTGTCGGTTGGTACAGCGGGGCAACGCGGTAGGAACGGGAGACGCGTCGGACCACCCGCTCCGGCAGTTCTTTAATCGTGGCCGAATTGTGTGATACGTAGAGGTCTATCACTATGGAAATCTCGGACGAACTGCTGTGTCTGTTCAGTGCTGACGTGACTGTCGAGGACGACCGGTATCTCGTCGAAGTGCCCCGACGCGAGGTCGAGACGGGCGCGGTCGAGGCAGGCGGGACATACCGGGTCGCTCTCATCTCCACGGATATCGAAGCCGGAGCCGACGAGAGCCCCGAGGCGGAGACACCGCCGGACCAGCCACAGCCGCCGGTCGAACCGGGCGAGACCCGCTACGTCGAAATCGAGGACATCGGCAAGCAGGGCGACGGCATCGCCCGCGTCGAACGCGGCTACGTCATCATCGTCCCCGGGGCCGACATCGGTGAACGGGTCAAGATAGAGGTCACCGAGGTCAAGTCCAACTTCGCCGTCGGCGAGATTCTCGACGAAGAGGTCTAGAGTTCGCGCCCGTCGGGACGTTTCTGCCCCTCGGAGTCGTGGACGACGACGCCCTCGACGGCCGTCGGCTCGTAGTTCTCTCTGACGCCGATGGCCTCCTCTAGCTCTCTGACCGCTCGCTCTTTCAGCGCCGCGGCCAATTCTTCGGCGTCATCCCGGGAGATGTCCCGTCCTAACCCCTCACACTCGTGGGCCCGAACCATCCCCTCGCTGTCTACTGCTTCGCCCATCGGCTGGCTCGTCCCGCCAACGGCGACGGAGAAGGGGTAGGTCTGACAGATGAGCGGGCGCTCCTCGTGGACGGTGCAGGCACCGACGCCGTCGGTCTCGTCGTAGAACGTACAGTCCCCGCAGTCGTCGGTCTGGAGCGCCCACTCGAAGGTCTCGCCTTCGGGGCCGTCGGGTGTCTCCTCGATACCGTAGGGCATCGGTCGGGCCACGTCGCGGAAGTCGTAGTCGCCCGTCTCCTGCAGCCGCCGGATTTCGTCCGGAAACACCGTCGCGGTGTGTGGTTCGGAGTCGTCGCCATCGACGCCCGTGTCGTCACCGCTGGGCTCCGTTTCGTCTCCACCACACCCCCCGTCCTCGCTCTTACAACACGCCCCACAGCGCGTACACTCGAAGCCGATGGTCTCGATGGCGTCCGCGAGTTCGCTCACGTCCAGGTCGCGGGCGCGGTCGAGTTCGGTTTCGAGCGAGTCCATACCCGACACTGGGCGTCGACGGTCAAAAGGCGTGTGTCCTGGCCAGGGCCCGGTCGTGGACGGAGCCGACGGCGGCTCCCAGGGGTAGCGACAGCCAGCCGAAATAGAAGATGGCGCTAATGCCGGGCTCGATGCTGGTCGCGACGGTGACCTCCGGCACCCCGTACAGCAGGGGGACGACGCTACCGGCGACCAGCAGGGTGGCGGCCATCACCCCCGTCCCACCGATGGGGCCGCGGTATGGGAGGTCGTCGGGAAGTAGCGACCACACGAGCGCGCCTGCGGCGGCGGTCACAGGAACGAACACCACCGCGGAGAGGGCCAGCCAGCGACTCTCGGGTGCCTCCAACTGCAGAGCGAAACCGATGAAAACGAGGGCCAGCACCCCGGCGACAGCGGCGAAGGCGTAGCCCGCGCCGAAAGCCGGGCGGGTGCCGCCGGGGAGCCGCCCGAGACCGTAGCGCGTCCACCCGTAGACGACTCGGTCGCTGAGGGGAGCGAGCGCTCGCGTGGCGGCCGTTCGAACGCGGTTGGCGAGACGGGACGCGACACCGCGGTGAACCGAGTCGCCCACGGCACGCTGGTGGACGTGACCGACGGCGGCGCCGATCGGTAGCGACAGCCAGGCAGTATACGGGAACGCAACGAGGCTGTAGATGAGTCCGACGAGCAGTGCCCCGGCTGGGTCTAAACCCTCACCGTCCAGCATGAGGGCGACACCGATTGGCACTCCGCCCACGAGGTACGCGCCGGCCATCGTGAGGGTCCCTGTGAGAGCGCCGCGACGGCGCAGTTGCGCCGGCAGGTATCGCGCGGCTGCCCCGGCGAGGAACGCCGACGACATGAAAACCAGGGGAATGAGCCAGGCAGGCAGGAGTGGGAACGCTCCGTCCCCGTTGGACCAGACCAGTTTCAGCGTGTTCTCAGCGGCGAACCTGGAGCTATCGTAGGAGATAAAGACTGTGACCACACTACCGGCGAGAAACACCAAGACCACCGTCGAGAGCAGCGCCGCGGTGGCGAACGCGTACCCCGTGGCGACCACGCGGCGGTCTGCGAGCGGGAGCCGGCCAGGGCCGAACCGGCGACACAGCGTCTCGATTGGCGTCGGACCGGAGCCGTGGGTCATAATTACGATTCGCCTATGCCGACAATAAAACCACTGCTCACGGAGTCTGGTGCCCTGGGATACCAGGTCAGAGTCACCGCCGGGACGCTCGTGCCGGGCGTGCCCGGCGTCCGTCCCACCGAACTGCCCCATCGACGGCCAGTTTCTCCAGATGGGCACGGACCGTCGCGAGCGCGAGGTCACGGACGCCGGTGAGGTCCTTCTCGTAGGCCCGGTCGAGGATGTCGTCGGGCGTCTCGGCGCCGGACTCGACGGCCGCCCGAACGCGTGTCTCGCGGCGGCGCCGGTGGCGGACGAGCCGCCGGCAGACGGCCCGCGGCTCGGTAATCGTCGGCCCGTGGCCGGGGTAGAGCCGGGGCGGACGCCGGGCGTGGAGCCGGCGCAGCGACGTGAGATAGGCCCGCATGTCGCCCTCGGGCGCGCCCACCACCACGCTGCCCTCGGCGACGGCCACGTCGCCGCTGACGACGCCGGCGTCGGTGCCGAACCCCACGTGTTCGGGGGCGTGACCGGGGAGGTCGAGAACAGTGACGCCGTCGTCGCCCGCCGGAATCGTCGTCCCTTCGGTGAACGTCCGGTCCGGGGCGACACCGGTCGCCGCTTCGAACGAATCGGTGCGGCCGCGGCGCGCCCAGACAGTCGCGCCAGCCGCCCGTGCGTAGTCGGCGACGGCGCCGACGTGGTCCGGGTGGTGGTGGGTGACCGCGACGTGGGCGACGTCTGTGGCTCGGACCGCGTCGTCGAGTTCGGCCGTCCGGCCGGCGGGGTCGACCAGCAGCGCGTCGGGGCCCGAACTCAGATACGCGGCGGTCTCGCCAGTGGGTGCACGCGTTTCGACGGCGACGGCGACACGGCGCCAGTCCATCGGCTATCGGCTCGCGGGCGCGGCTGAAAACTCCGGCGGCTCGGACTCTGTGGTGGACGTTTCCCTGCCCACTCCCCCCGGATGGCGTCCCCGTTCGCGTGTCCAGTCGACTGTCTCAGGCTGTGAGGAAGTAGACCTGCTTTCGCGCGTCGGTGAAGCTGTACCGGGAGTCGACGAGTTCGGACTCTTCGAGGCGGTTCAGCGCGTAGCGCACGGTGCGGTCTGGCAACAGCGAGGTCTCGGCGAGCTGGCCCTGCGAGAGGGGCGCGTCGTCTTCCAGCACTTTCGCGACGAGCTTCGCGCTCGGTGGTAGCTCACGGAGCCGCTCCCGGAAGTCCTCCTGGGCGAACGGTGACGCCGACACGTCCTCGGTGGTCGTACTCATACTGACCGATAATCCAGTACTACTGGTAAAACTTGGCTATATTCATGTCCAAACAATACAGATACTACAGTATGTTTAATGTCTCCTTATACAATACTCGGATAGCGAAATTCCGAGGCTCGAGCTGTCGGTTCCGGCACAGTTCGGGGGCCGAACGGCGATTCCAGTATCGTTTTATCCCCCCGGTGGGCACAATCGTGCGTGAAAGGGCAGGAGTGGTACCAGACCGACACCGTGGCCGAAGAGTACGAGGCCAAGCGATTCTCCCGCGGTGGCCGGCTCATCGACCGTCGCGAGAAGGAAGCGGTGCTTGAGGCCATCGGTCCGGTGGCGGACAAGAAAGTGCTAGAGGTCGCCTGCGGCACCGGTCGCTTCACGGTCATGCTCGCCGAGCGCGACGCCGACATCACTGGGCTCGACATCTCGGGCCCGATGCTCCAGCAGGGCCGCGAGAAGGCCCAGGCTGCCGGTGTCGACGACCACGTGGAGTTCATGCGCGGCGACGCCGCCAGGCTCCCGTTCCCGGACAACCACTTCGACACCGTGCTGGCGATGCGGTTTTTCCACCTGGCGGATACGCCCGCGGCCTTCCTCGCGGAGATGCGCCGGGTCGCCAAAGAGCAGGTCTTCTTCGATACGTTCAACCGCTTCTCGACCCGGTCGCTGTACAACTGGGCGCTCCCGATGGGCTCGAGGCTGTATTCGCGCTGGGAGATCGACCGCCTGCTCGACGGCGCAGACCTCGAACTCGCCACGGAGGACCACGACTGGGTGCTCCCCTATGGCTTCTACCGGAAGATTCCGAACGAACTCGCCTCCTCGTTCCGCTCTATCGATACGGCCATCGGCGGGACGCCACTGGGCGACAAACTCGCTTCGGTCTCCTACTGGAACACGCACGTCTCACCGCAGTAGCGGTCCGTGACACCTCGGTAGAGGGGTGCTCGTCTCACCGTCGGACAGCTGCCCGCGTCCGCTGACTATGCTGTCCTGTCCCACGGTGTCCCGTAGCCCGCGAGTTTTAAGCGCTTCCGGCGTCGAATCGTGGAGCATGGAGCTATCGGTAGTGGTCCCGACGCTGAACGGCCGGGAGGAGCTGGCCGGCTGTCTGGACGCACTCGCCGAGCAGGTGCCCGACGCCGAGGTTATCGTTGTCAACGGGCCCTCTGCCGATGGCACGACCGGGATGGTCCGGGACCGGTCGGACGTCGACATCCTGGTCGAAATCGCGGACCGGTCGGTCACCGTCGCCCGCAACGCCGGGCTCGACCGGGCGACGGGCGACGTCGTGGCGCTGGTGAGTCACACCCTCTCCGTCGAGGACGGCTGGGGCGAGGCCGTTCGGACAGGTATCGAGTCCCATGCGGCGGTGACGGGGCCCACCCACGAGCAACTCACAGCGGGCATGACGACCGAGTCCAAGGAGTCACGGACCATCGCCGGGCGGTCGGTCACCTACTTCAACGCCGGCAACGTCGCCTTCCGCCGCGAGGCGCTCGACGCGCTCGATGGCTTCGACGAGTATCTCCAGATAGGGAGTTCCCGCGACGTGGCCCACCGCCTGGCCGAACGAGAGTACACGGTGGGCTGGGACAGCGGGATGTGCGTACGCCGGGAGTTCGAGGCCGACGGCGGCATCCGCGAACGGGACTGGCACTGGAAGTACCGGTCGCTTTCCTACCGGCTGGTGAAAAACTACGGCGTCCGCCCGACGGTGGCGCGACGGATACTGAGCCACGCCGGTAGCGACGCCGTCGAGGCACTGAAAGGCGTCGCAAAGGGGAACACGGCCCCGTCACAGTGGTTCTCGACCGGTCGGGACGTCATCGGGGGCGCGGGGACCGGCAGCAAGGACGGCCTCCTCGCACGGTACCGGGGCGGCGAGAACCCCAACGGCCGTTCCGTGCGGGCCGACCGGGCCGTCGCGGTGTACGACTGGCGCTAGAACTGCCGCGGGGCGAGCGGTTCGACGACCCGGCCGGCGTTGTTCGAGAACACCTTCTTCATCGCGTCTTCGGGGACGTCCAGCGTGAGAATCTCCATCACTGCGACGTTCGGGTGGGTGTGTGGCGCGCCGCTGCCAAAGAGCACCCGGTCGGGGTGTTCGCGAATCGCCCGCTCCAGCGGGTCCCGGTAGCGGACGACGCTCGTGTCCAGATAGAGCTGGTCGTGGTCGGAAAGCAGCGAAATGGCCTCGTCCATCAGCTCGACGCGGAGCGGGTGGGCCCCGAAGTGGGCCAGGATGACGGGGATGTCGTAGCCCAGCAGCTCGTCGGCGATAACCGACGGCGGGACCTCCTCGCCGCCGTGGACGAGCACCGGCAGGGCGACGTCGGCCAGCTGTTCGAGGACGGCCTCGGTCGGCAGGCCGTCCTTCCCCGGGTGGAGCTTGAAGCCGTAGAAGCGGTCGTCGTAGGCGTACTGCTCGATGTCCTCGGGGGTCGTGTGGTCCCCGCCACCCCGGCTGGTGAGGTTCCGCAGCCGCGAGCCGGCGCCGCCGCCCGGTTCGCGGGCACCGTCGATACGGGCGAAAGCCACCAGCGGTCGGCCGACCGACATCCGCGCGACGGCGTTGTTGGCCGTCAGATAATCTCCCTCGCGGGCGCCCGGATAGACGACGGCACGGACGACCCCGGCCTGGTGCATCTCCCGTTCGAGCTGTTCGGGGTCCCCTAGCCCGGGCCGTGGCCGGCGCTCCTCGTCCGGTTCCACGCGTGCGTGGACATCCACCACCCGAAAGCCGTGCTCCAGCTCCAGCATTACCGAATATGGGTTGGACCCCGGTAATAAATCATCGGGCCTCGAGGGGTCACACTCTGTCTGCCAGTCGGCTGTGGAGACGGTGACTGTAGGCGATAGCCGTCGCCGTCGCAGTCATGGCAAGAAAGAGTATCACGATGACGACGTCGAACCACACCAGAAGCGTGAATTCACTGGAAAGGAGCGTCTCGGCGGATGCCAGCGCACTGGGGGCGATAAACACGTAGAACAGGGAAAACACGATTCCGAAAACGAGACGCGTGTACTTCGACCCTGGACCGGGTGCGACGAGATGGTACACGAGGTAGAGATAGTGGACGAGTATCGTCGCGAGAAAGAGGAGATACGAGACGCCAATCAAAACGATGTTCTGCGGTCTGAACTCACCCGTAAGGGTGAATCCAGCGACGGCGACGAACAGGAGGAAGCTGCCCAGGTCGAGTACCGACACGAGGAGTTCACGACGATGGACCGAACGAGCCGAGTGGTACCACGTGTATGCGTTCGTGAGTACAGCAAGGAGCATGAACAGCACAGTCCAGGTCAGTGGAATCAGTAACAAGAGGAAGAACACTGCCAGCCCCGCACCGGGAGGGAGCTGTCCGCCTCCCGCCCCCGGATTCTGACTGCCCCAGAGGATAGCCGCAACCAGTGGGGCCAGGAGGACGGACAACAGCTTAACCCGCAGGAACGGAACCGGTACCGATGTCGAATCGTCCGCGGGGCCCGACATGAAATCAAACGCAAATCCCTGTAACAAACTCCTTTCGCATTCAGCGTGCCCCCACCGAAACTTCGGTATAGCTTTCCACGCCAGGCCGTCCCGTGATATCTCCGGCCGCTCGGGTGGCCAGTATAACTATGCCGTACTGGTGGGTCGCTCCCCCGTCCCGTTCCCGTCCCTCGGTCGGCCGGGCTCCGCCGCTGCGATATTAGGAAGTTTTATATAGAACCGCTTGCGATGAACAAGGTGAGGCTACATCACTATGTCATCTGGCCAGCGACGCATGGGCGGCCAGCCCCTCTTCATTCTCGACGAGGACGCCCAGGCGACCATCCTCTCGGAGATGGACATCGAGCACCCGGCCGCACAGATGATCGTCGAGGTCGCCCAGACCCAGGAGGACGAGGTCGGCGACGGGACGACCACGGCCTCGGTCCTGGCCGGCGAACTGCTCGCGAAGGCAGAGGACCTGCTCGAGGACGACGTCCACCCGACGACCATCGTCGAGGGATACCACGAGGCCGCGGCTCTCGCCCAGGAAGCCATCGAGTCCGAAGTGCTGGACGTCGAACTCGACGACGACACGCTCGTCGAGGTCGCCGAGTCCTCGATGACCGGCAAGGGCACCGGCGACGTCGACGCCGGTCGCCTGGCCGAGGTCATCGTCGAGGCCGTCCGCCACGCGAAGACCGACAACGGGGTCCTGCGGGACAACATCGAGGTCCACACCCAGACCGGCGCGGCCACCTCTGCGACGGAGCTCGTCGAGGGCGTCATCATCGACGACACGCCCGTCCACGACAACATGCCCACTTCGGTCGCCGAGGCCGACATCGCCGTCCTCGACGCCGAGCTCGACGTCAAGGAGAGCAACGTCGACGCGCAGTACAACGTCACCAACGTCGACCAACTCAACGCCGCCCTCGACGCCGAGGAGCAGGAGCTGTCGGGCTACGCCGAGGCGGTCGTCGACTCGGGTGCCGACGTCGTCTTCGTCACCGAGGACATCGCGGACCGCGTCGCCTCCCAGCTGGCGAAAGCCGGCGTCCTCGCCGTCGAGAGCGTCAGCTCCGGCACTGCGAAAGACATCGTCGAGACCACCGGCGCCAAGCGGGTCGGCTCCGTCGAGGACGTCGACGAAGACGCGCTCGGGTTCGCCGAGTCCGTCGGCGTCGAGAAGCACGGTGACGACGAAGTGACGTTCATCAAGGGCGGCGCGGCCGCCGAGCGGGTCACCGTCTTCGCGCGTGGCTCGACCGAGCACGTCGTCGACGAGATAGAGCGCGCGCTCAACGACGCGCTGGACGTGACCATCGCCGCGCTCGACGCCGGCGGTGTCGTCCCCGGCGCCGGCGCGACCGAGATCGCCGCCGCGGACCACATCCGCTCGAAGGCCGCCTCCATCGAGGGTCGCAAGCAGCTCGCCGTCGAGGCCTTCGCCGACGCTATCGACGTCCTCCCGCGGACGCTCGCGGAGAACACCGGCCTCGACGCCATCGACGCGCTGGTCGACCTGCGCTCGCGCCACGAGAGCGAGGGCATCGCCGGCGTCATCAGCGAGGGCCAGACGGGCGTCGTCGACGACCCCGTCGAGTACGGCATCCTCGACCCCGCCGCGGTCAAGCGCGAAGCGGTCGACTCCGCGACGGAAGCGGCGACGATGATCGTCCGCATCGACGACGTCATCTCCTCGAGCTAGAGTTCGCGCAGCGAACTCGGTCGGGGCGCCACAGCTGCCCGACGTCGAAGCCGCGAACGATTTTTTGATCACGGTCACTGCGACCCGAGCCCAGAGTGTGATAGGTACCCGGAGAACCCGTGTCGACGAAGCGTTGTCAGTGGGTCAGTCGATGATGGCGACCCAGACGACCACGCCGACGGCCACAGCGAGCACACCGAGAGCCACGCTGGGTAGTTCGAGGTTGGCCAGGAGCGCGAGGTTCGACGCGACGGCGGCAAGCGGGAGCCACGGGACGAGCGGAACACGGAAGCGACGTTCGTGGTCGGGGTGTTTTCGACGGGACTGGACGAGCGCGACGTTGACGAACACCAGCCCACCGAGCAACATGGCGTCGGCGAAGTGCGCGAGCGCTTCGAGACCCAGCGCGGCGCCGGCCGAGGGTCCCGAACCCGGTAGCTGTCCGAAGGCGATGACGAACATCAGGAAGAACCCGAGGATGAGGGCGGCGGTCAGACCGACGGCGGTGGTCGGTGCGCCGGAACGGGGACTGATTCGCTCGACGCTGTCCGGGAGGTGGTCTCGCCTGGCCATGGCGAGTTTGACTCTGGAGCCCGCCAGGATTGTGGCGTTGACCGCAGAGATCATCGACAGCAACGCGCCGACGATGAACACGACAAAGCCCACCCGGCCGAGATAGTACTGGGCCGCCCGTGCCATCGCGACTTCCCCGCGTGCAGCGACGAAGTCCGTGGCCGCCGCGGGCGATCGCAGGCCCGCCCGGTCGGCGAGAAACCGGAGGAACTCGCCGTCGTTGATGGCCAGCACGACGACGAGAACGACGAGTACGTACAGGACACTCACGATACCGATGCTCAGGAATATCGCACGTGGCACTGTCCGCTCGGGGTCTGTGATCTCTCCCTCGCTCGTCGCGATCGCCTCGAATCCGAAGAAAGTGATGAACACGAGCCCGGACGTCTTGGCGACGTCGCCGAACTGGACGATGTGTGTCCGCATCGAGGTAGCGATGACGTCCGCGCGGAACGCCTGCAGCCCACCGAGGAGAAAGAGCGCGATGAGCGAGATTTTGAGCCCCGTGACGAGAATCTGAAACCAGCCAGTCTCCTCGGCACCGGCGAGATTGACGCCGGTGAGCACGACCAGGACGGCAAGCGCAGGGAGCCAGTGTGGGAGGGGCCCGGGAACGGTTATCGCCGTGAGGACGAAGCGTGCGAACCAGTCGGCAAAGCTCGCCAGATAGAACGCCGCGCTCGCGGGATACCCCAGCATCAGGAGCCAGCCGACGAGATAGGACCACTCGGAGTCGAACACCTCGTCCACGTAGGCGTAGCCGCCGCCGTCGACCGTGTACATGGTCGCAAACTCCGCGTAGGTCAACGCGGTAAAGGACGCGACTATCGCTGCCAGCCCGAAAGAGACGGCCGCTGCCGCGCCGACGGTGGCCACTGCGAGCCCGGACAGCACGAAGATACCCCCTGCGATCATCGTCCCGACGCCGATCGACGTCGCGCCGACCAGGCCGATGTCACGCGACAGCGAGCGGTCAGTACCGCCTGGCACGGAATCCGACCCGGTGGCGTCGGGGCTCATCGATAGGTCCACGTTTTGGTGACGCCCCTGTAAAAATGTATCCTGAATTATATTAATGCGCGCAACGCTGCCAGTCGCGAGCAGTATGACACAGCGAGAAGGGACAGACACGAGGTGGAACTCGTGGCGCGGCGACAGCGTCGGTGTGACCGACGACCATGCCCACGGTACGTCGCCGCGATAACAGATGGCACCGTTTGCCGGGGACCGTCGCCCGTCGTCGCGGCCGGAGCCGGACACGACCGACGACAGTTCCGCGACGCCGTTGTCAGTTCGTCGTGGTCTCACCTCCCGTGACGCGTTCGGTGACCGCAGTCCGGCCGACAGGCTCGCTCCGACCTCTCCGGGGCCTCCGACGTGTCAGCGGGGATGCCTGTTCGTCCGGCATACATTGTTTTAGGCACGCCTAAAATACTAAAAGCTGTCGGTTTTCGGTGGGCCTAAAACAACCGTCACCACTCGACGGTGACGGCGTCGCCCGCCGCGACGCCGAACGCGTCGTCGCCACGGCCCTGGTTGACGGCGAGTTCGACGTTCCCGTGGCTCCCGACGGTGACCAGCGGTTCGCCGGCCTCGACGCCGGCGTAGGCCCGCCGCACCGGCGCTCGAAGCCCGTTCACCGTGACCGTCTCGCCGCCGTGGGCCCGCAGTTCCTCGCCGGAGACGTTGGTGATGGCGTTGCCGAAGTCGTCGACGACGAGTACTTCCCCGTGAGCGCCGTCGCGGTCGACCGTCGGGTCCGGGAAGCGGCGGTCGACGTAGTCGTCGGTCCGGGACGCCCGTGGCAGTTCGTCCAGCCCGGCGACGCCGTGGTTGTGGACGGTCGCGGCCGCGGGTGCAAACACGTCCCGGCCGTGGAACGTCGAGCTCTCGGGGTCCTCGTAGGCCCAGCGGAACACCTCGATCTCGTCGGCCAGTTCTCTCGCGGCCGGGAGGAGCACGCCGTTGTCGGGGCCGACGAGCGCGTGGTCGCCGGCCCGGACGACGACGGCGGCGCGGTCGGTACCGACGCCGGGGTCGACGACGACACAGTGGACCGCCGGCGGGAAGTACGGCAGCGTCTGGGTCAGCCAGAACGCCGCCGCCCGCACGTCCTGTCTGGGGAGGTCGTGGGCGATATCGGCGAGGCGGGCGTCGCTGTGCTGGCAGATGACACCCTTCATCGCCGCGGGATAGGGGGACCCGAAGTCGGTGGCGAGCGTTATCATCAGTCCTCACCGAGGTCCGCTTCCTCGAGTGACTCGTCTTCGGCCACGTAGCGGGCCAGCGAATCCGTATCGGAGATGTGCCGGAGCCGCTGGATACCGTTTATTTCATCGATGGTATCGACGACAGGGTCGGGGACGCGGTCGCGCCATGCCCGGTCCTCGATTATCCGCTGTCGGATGTCGCTGCCCTCCAGGCGGTCGCGGTCGAACATCGGCGACTGGCGCACCTCGATGCCGCTCTCCTCGAACAGCCGAACGACGAGTGGGTTGTTCGAGTACGCCACGTCGAAGTCCGGGCACATACTCTCGACGTGGCTCACCCAGACGGCGTTGCGGTTGATGTCCTCCAGTGGCACGACGTAGGTCGGCAGGTCGAACTCGGCGACGGCCTTCGTTATCATCATGATACGCTCGCCCGCGGTGAACGGGTCGTGTGTCGTGTGGGAATCGTCGGCGCTCCCGATGCCCAGTACCAGCTCGTCGACCTCCTCGGCGATGCGCCCGACCATCGCGTGGTGGCCGTCGTGGTAGGGCTGGAACCGACCGATGTAGAACCCGCGCATACGGGGAAATGCGGTTGGTGGTCTGATAAACCCGACGGGCTTTCGACTACTGGGGCGTGACTCCAGCTTGGGCCGCCGCCGTCCGGCGGTTACGTGGGTGTGATAACGGCGGGGAGAAAGTATATCAGTGGACAGGCCTTCCAAACCGATGTTAACAACGTTTGTATGAGCGACAACACCGACACTGACGCGGCTCCCGACGCCGACCGGGAGGCGACCGAACCCGAGGAGGAAGAGGCGCCCGCCGCCGGCCAGCACGTGGCCGACGACGAGGCGTCCGACTCCGAGGGCGAGGCGCCCGACACCGGCGACGGAGCAACGTCGGACACGACGCTCGGCAGCGATGTCGAGATTGAGGGTGGGTCCGAATTCGAGGACGCCGAAGAGCAACTGCTTGGCGGCCTCGATATCGACTCGACCGAGGAAATCGAGGTCCCCGACCGCCTCGTCGACCAGGTCATCGGACAGGACCACGCACGGGACGTAATCAAGAAGGCAGCAAAGCAGCGCCGCCACGTGATGATGATCGGCTCGCCCGGGACGGGCAAGTCGATGCTCGCGAAGGCGATGAGCCAGCTGCTCCCGCGCGAGGAACTGCAGGACGTGCTGGTCTATCACAACCCCGACGACGGGAACGAGCCGAAGGTTCGCACCGTTCCCGGCGGGAAGGGCGAACAGATAGTCGAGGCCCACAAGGAGGAGGCCCGCAAGCGCAACCAGATGCGGACCTTCCTGATGTGGATAATCATCGCCATCGTCATCGGCTACTCGCTGATTATCGCCCAGCAGATTCTGCTGGGGATTCTCGCCGCGGGTGTCATCTATCTCGCCTTCCGCTACAGCTCACGTGGCAGCGACTCGATGATTCCGAACCTGCTGGTCAACAACGCCAGCCAGAAGGGCGCCATCCACAAGGCCAACAAGGGCGTGCTGTTCGTCGACGAGATCAACACGCTCGACATCCGCTCCCAGCAGAAGCTGATGACCGCCATCCAGGAGGGCGAGTTCGGCATCACGGGTCAGTCCGAGCGCTCCTCCGGGGCGATGGTCCAGACGGAGCCGGTCCCGACGGACTTCATCATGATCGCCGCGGGGAACCTCGACGCGATGGAGAACATGCACCCCGCGCTGCGCTCCCGTATCAAGGGCTACGGCTACGAGGTGTACATGGACGACACCATCGAGGACGACGCCGAGATGCGTCGGAAGTACACCCGCTTCGTCGCCCAGGAAGTCGAGAACGACGGGCGCCTGCCCCACTTCACCGAGGAGGCAGTCGAGGAGCTCATCCTCGAGGCCCGCCGTCGCTCGGGTCGGAAGGGCCACCTCACGCTGAAGTTCCGTGACCTCGGCGGCCTCGTCCGCGTCGCGGGCGACATCGCCCGCGCCGAGGACAAGGACAACACCACCCGCGAGGACGTGCTGCAGGCCAAACGCCGCTCCCGCTCCATCGAGCAACAGCTCGCGGACAACTACATCGAGCGCCGGAAAGACTACGAGCTCACCGTCAACGACGGCGACGTGGTCGGCCGCGTCAACGGCCTCGCGGTCATGGGCGAGGACAGCGGTATCGTCCTCCCGGTGATGGCGGAGGTCACGCCCTCGCAGGGTCCGGGCCAGGTCATCGCCACCGGCCAGCTCAAGGAGATGGCCGAAGAGGCCGTCCAGAACGTCTCGGCCATCATCAAGAAGTTCTCGGACGAGGACATCTCCGAGAAGGACGTCCACATCCAGTTCGTCCAGGCCGGTGAGGGCGGCGTCGACGGCGACTCCGCCTCCATCACCGTCGCGACCGCCGTCATCAGCGCGCTGGAGAACGTCCCCATCGAACAGCACATCGCCATGACCGGCTCGCTGTCGGTCCGCGGTGACGTGCTCCCGGTCGGCGGGGTGACCCACAAGATCGAGGCGGCCGCGAAGGCCGGCCTCGACACGGTCATCATC
>SDGW01000189.1_pt1 | contig 26373 bp, 29 predicted proteins | sample 2873831 | NCBI WGS metagenome assembly SDGW01 (sample SAMN08132700, study PRJNA421101) | hypersaline lake metagenome | isolation source: celular fraction 0.22 microns magnesium sulfate-rich crust from ephemeral... | place: Spain: Penahueca Lagoon, Toledo | collected 2011-07 | reverse complement strand
AGCGGCGGCAGGACGCCGACGTACTCTAGTTCGTCCCGCTTGCCCCACATCTCCTTTCGGAGGTGCGGCGGCGTCGCGGCGTACCGCAGCACGGTTTCGACGAACCCGTCCTCCCATTTGCCCCCACCGTCGGGGTCGGGGTACACTGTCAGCCGGTCCACCCGGAACACGGTGGCCGCGCGGGCCACGTATCCGAGTTTCCGAGTCGCCTCGCGGCGGTCCTCGGCTTCCCGTGTGAGGGAGTCGGGCACGAGTACGCTGGTCGTCATGCCGTGACGCTTCCACGTCGCGCCACTAGACTGTAGCGATACTACTCCGTCCCTACGGTAAAAAGACCCCGCTTCGCGCGTGCGTTGAGACGCGTTCACACGCCACTACAGCCCACTCTCACCTGAATTGCCACCCCATCGTTTGCCGCTTCCAAAAGCCCGTACCGTGGTGACGTTCCACACGAACGGCCCCGCTCCGGCCCCGCGGTTTCCCCGCGAAACGGAAGGCTTTTTACTATCACCCCCGCCACTTTGGAATGCAGAGAGGCGACGTGCGAAACGGTGCGCGCTGGTAGTGTAGTTGGTATCACGTGACCTTGCCATGGTCACAACCTGGGTTCAAATCCCAGCCAGCGCATTTCTGCCGAACACAAGACACCGAGCGACCGCTACGCGTGTCGCTCGGTTCGTGTGAGGCGAAATCGTTCTGGGATTTGAGCCCTGCCAGTCGCAGCGCGAACGGAGTGAGCGACCGTCTGGCTCCGGTTCAAACACCGACGGACTCCGTCCGTCGAGGCTCGCAATCGCGAAGCGATTGCTCACTCCCAGCCAGCGCGTTCCCACGTTTTACTTTGCTACGAGACGGCTTCGCCGTCTCGGCATGACGAGAGCGCGCGTCGCGCTCTCTCGAGCCACGTCGGGTTTCCTCATGAGCCTTCGGCTCACTGCGGGGAGAGCGTGGCGGCGAAGCCGCCACGTCGTTCGGTTGCGGGCCACTGGCCCGCAACCGGCTCTCTGTTCACGGGCGCTTTGCGCCCGTTCGAAGGTTAGCGAGGGAGCAATGCTCCCTCGGACCGTGCGAGCGGGTCATGGACCCGCGCGCAGACAGCGGGACCTTTGGTCCCGCTCGACACGCAAAGACTTGGGGGAAAAGCGACCGGAATCTCGGCCTCCGGCCTCGATTCCGGTGAACCGCGCTCGCCAGAGCTGAGCTCTGACGGTGGTTTGCGGCCCGGAGGCCGCTCCCGGCCCCGCGCAGCGCTACCGTTCCACTGCCCGCGCCGTCCCACCGAGGCGCTCGGCCAGCTCGTCGAGTTTCCGCTCCAGCCGTTCGATATCGGCTCGGAGGCGGGCACACTCCGGGTTCTGTTGGCGTCTCGTCGAGCGCTGTTCCTGGGCCAGCACGCTCTTTCTGACGCGTTTTTGACTCAGCGCCCGGTAGGTGGCGTCGTACTCGGCCAGCGCGAGCAGTCCGTCGACGGTGTCGCGCAACTGCTCGGTGGTCACGGGCTTGACCAGGTAGTCGTCGACGCCCAGCCACCGGGTGATATCGAAGTGGGGCTCGCTGCGGGTCACCAGCCCCACAGAGCAGTCGTGGTATCGGGTCGTGAGTTCACCGACGAGCGTAGCCACCGACAGCTCCGGAAGGGGCCGGTCGAGGACGACGACGTCGGTGTCGTCGGTCATCGTCTCGACGGCAATGGCCCCGCTCGCAGCTGTCGAGACCGCGTAGAACTCCGAGAGGGCACGGTCGTAGGCCGCCCGGTGCTCGGCGTCGTCCTCGACGACGAGAACCTGGCCTCCACCACCCATTTGAGAGAACATGTGGGTAGCATGATAATAAATGTTCGTGCTGTGACGACTACGCCGATAAACACCAGCGTTAGGTCCGAGCCACACACAGACACGCGTATGACCTGTATCGGATTCCTGTCGGTCGCACCGGTCGTCGAGGAGAGCATGGCACCCTACGTCGCCGACGCGGTCGCCGCGCTGGAGGAGTTCGACGTCGACTACGAGACCACGCCGATGGGCACCGTCATCGAAGCCGACGACAGCGCGGAGCTGTTCGCGGCCGCCCACGCCGCCCACGAGGCAGTCGGTGCCCAGTCCGACCGCGTGGAGACGTTCCTGAAAATCGACGACAAGCGCGGCGTCGACCAGCGGGCAAGCGAGAAGGTCACTCGTGTGGAAGACGAGCTCGGCCGCGAGGCGCGGAGCGGCACCGGCGAAGGCGGCAATTAAAAGGCCGGCTGGCGAAAGCGAGGTATGAACACGCTCAATCGGATGGCCACGGAGCTGGTCGACGAGGCCATCGACTTCGCCGACGAACTGACGATAGACGTCCACGCGCTCGACGGCGACGCCGCCGTCCTCGATTTCGGCGTCGAGGTCCCCGGCGCCGTCGAGGCCGGGCTGGTGCTCGCGGAGCTCCAGACGGCCGGGCTGGCGACGGTCCAGACCGGGATGGAACAGGTCGGGGCGGCGCCGCTGACACACGTCGAACTCGCGACTGACCACCCGGCGCTGGCGCTCCTGTGCTCGCAAAAGGGCGGCTGGGAGCTGACCACGGACAACTTCGAGGGACTGGGCAGCGGGCCGGCCCGTGCGCTGGTCGCCGAAGAGGACATCTTCGGCCGTATCGGCTACCGGGAAGAGGAGCAGTTCGCCGTCCTCGCCGTCGAGACCGACCAGCTCCCCGACCAGGCCGTCGCCGCGCAGGTGGCCGAACGAACCGGTGTTCCCGAGACCGGGGTCTTCCTGCCGGTTTTCGCGACCGCGAGCGTCACCGGCAGCGTCGTGAGCGCGGCCCGAGCGGCCGAAATCGCCGTCTTCCGGCTTTCCGAGCTGGGCTACGACCCGGCGGAAGTGCTCTCGGCGAACGGTCGGGCGCCGGTCGCCCCCGTCGCGGCCGACGAGGCGACGGCGATGGCCCGGACCACAGACGCACTGGCCTACGGGAGCGAAGTCCACCTCACCGTCGACGAGCCGGTCGACGATGTCGTCGACGAGGTCCCCTCTATCGCCGGCGCGGAGTACGGCCGACCGCTGGAGGGCGTCTTCGAGGACGTCGACTGGGACTTCGCGGAGCTGCCGGTCGAGCTGTTCGGCCCGGCGAAGGTGACCGTCGACGTCGTGGGCGGCGAGACCCACGTCGTCGGCGAGACCCACGAGGACGTCCTGACCGAGAGCTTCGGGCTCTGAGAGATGCGCTACAAGGTCGCCCCAGAACCGCGGTCCGTGGCGTTCCTCCGTGACGTCCAGTCGGCACTCCCGCTCGTCCCCGGTACCGTCGAGGATTGCTGTGCTCGAATCGGGGACCGGACCGGCCTCCAGTCTCGCGACGAAGCCAGGTCGTACCTGACGTTCGTTCGGGCCCTGGGCCTCGCGACCGAAACCGACCGCGGCTACAGCCGGGTGCGCGACGGGCCGGCCGACGACGAACTCGGCGAGCGCTTCCGCGAACACGTGTTCGGCGCTCAGGAGGTGCTGGAGGCGCTGGCGGGCGGTGCCCGCACGGCAGCGGAGTGTTTCGAGGCCCTGCGAGAGTCAGTGCCCCGCTGGGAACGTGAACGCCACGCCGACTGGGAGCCCGAGTGGCGAGCGCGGACCGAGCACCTGCTCGAGTGGGCCGTCGAATTCGGACTGGTGTATCGCCAGGACGGCGAGTACCAGTTGTAACAGCCACTGCCGACCGACTACCCCGCCAGAGCGGCGTTCAGGTGGTTGTCGAAGCCACCTTTCACCTGCCAGCCGCTGGCTTTTGTTTACCGATAGGGAAGGTCCGTATATGCCCGATATCACTCCCGAAACGGTCGAGCAGGGCGAGGACTACTACCACGTCCGCTACCGTGACCCCGACCAGTTCGACGAGATACGGACCCCGGACTGGGCCGAGAAGCCGGCGGGCTCGGTGGTCGAGGGCGCGGAGGTCCGCACTGGCGACGAACACGGCAACGAGAACTGGACGGTCCAGAGCGTGCTCGTCCCCGTGGACAGGGTCACAGACCAGGACGAGGCAACGACACAGGCAGACCGGATACTCGAGAAACTGGAGTCCTGACGGGCTGTCGACGGTCGCAGGCCCGAGGTCAGTCGCGTCAGCGCTCAGTAAGCGATACCGACGCGTTCGCGGGTGTGACGACCGTTGACCAGTGCGTCGTAGACGAACGCCGCCACGTCGCCGGTCGAGATGGACTGCCCGCCCTCCGGCAGGTACTCGACGGCGGTGCGATAGTGGTCCGTCGGCGGACCGTCGGGCATCCGGGGCGGGCACACGAGCGTCCAGTCGAGCCCCGAGGGTCTGAGACTGTCGTACACCGCCCGGTGGGCGTCGGCAATCGGCCGCAGTCCCGCGGGAAAGTCGTCCACGTCGAGCCGGAGTCGCCCCGGTGTGGCCTGAAGGATGCCCGCGGCGCCGACGGCGACCAGTCGCTCGACGCCGCCGTCCTCCATCGCGGCGACGAGATTCTCGATACCGGTGTCGAGCACCGCGAAATCGCCGTCGTCGCCGGGCCCGAGCGCGCTACAGACGGCGTCCTGCCCGCTGACCGCGGCCGCAACGGCCTCCGGATCGGTCACGTCCCCTTCGATAACCGAGACGCCGTCTGGCGCCCGCGCGGCGTCACGGACGAACGCCGTCACACTGTGGCCGTCGGCCACGGCGGACGCACAGACCCGGCGCCCGACGCGACCACTGGCACCGAAGACGAGTAACTCCATGGCTCACCAGAGACGCCCGACCGATAAAGCAGGGGTACCTAACGGCGGTTACTCCGTCTCCACGTCGGTAACTGTCCCGACGCCCTTCGAGCGGCCCTCGCGGAAGACGAACTTCTGGCCTTCCTCGACCAGGTACGACCGGAACTTGAACCGGACGCTGGTCTGGCCGGCGTCGCCCGGCAACAGCTGGCCCTCGGCCGGGTAGAACTTCGCGGCCTCGCTGATGGTCTCTAAGTGGACGACCGGCTCGTAGCCGTCACCGATGCGTGTGGGGTGGTTCAACACCATCACCTCGGCCTCGAACTCCCGGACTGGGTCGGGGTCGGCGTCCCTGGGGAGCAACACCATCCCGCGCTCGATATCGGCCTCTCGCACCCCCTTGAGTGCGATACCGACGATACGGCCCGCCTTGGCTTCGTCGACGCGGTGGTAGTGCATCTCGATAGACCGAACCTCGACCTCTCGGAACTGACCGTCCTGCATCGGCCCCAGCAGGAGTTCGTCGCCGGCCTCTACTTCGCCGGCTTTCACCGTTCCGGACGCGACGGCCCCCACGCCCTGGACGTTGTAGGTCCGGTCGATGTACATCCGGAACTCGCCGACCTCGCCGCCGGTCTTGGGCAGCCGTTCGAACATCTCGTCCAGCGTGTCCAGCCCCCGCTGTGTGACGGCACTGGTCGTCACCACGGGGACCACGGTTTCGGATATCTCCTCGATGGCGGCGTCGACACCGTGGCGTTCGACCCGGAGCGGCGTCTTGTCGACCTCCCGCAGCGCCCGTTCGACCTCGCGTTCGACCTCGCTGACCCGGTCGTCGGTCACGAGGTCTGTCTTCGTGAGCGCGACGATGGTGGGGAGCTCGGTCGCCAGCAGGATACCCAGATGCTCACGGGTCGTCTCGGTGACGCCGTCGTCGGCCGCAACGGTGAGCAGGCCGTAGTCCAGTTTCTGGCCCACCAGCCCGCGAATCGTTGTCCGGAGCCAGGGCTCGTGGCCCACGGTGTCGACGAAGCTCACGAGCCGGTCGGACTCCTCGACGACGCGGGCCCGGTCCGTCTTGCGATGGGGGTTGTCCATCCGTACCGGGCCGTCGTCGTCGAAGCCGTAGACGCCATACGAGAGGTCCGCGGAGAGACCGCGTTCGACCTCGTGGGGTTGCACGTCCAGGAAGCCTCTCGTGTTGCCCTCACCGTCGTCGGCCTCACCCGTGACGAGCGACCCCACGAGCGTGGACTTGCCGTGGTCGACGTGGCCCGCCGTCCCCACGACGATGTGGTCGTCGTCCTCCAGCACCGCGCCCTCGCGGATAGTGGCGACGCCGACGATTCCCTCGGAGGCGTCGCCGCCACCGGTGTCGGCGCCGTCTACGCCCCACGTCTGTACTTCCTCGATGTGGGCGCCGGCCTCCTCTGCGAGCAGGCTCAGTACGTCCATCGACTCGGAGAACTCGGCGGGCGAGATACCGGCCAGCCCGCCCTCGTCGGTCACGCCGACGACGTAGGTCGCCTCGCCCTCCCCGGAGAGGACGCGATGGCGAAGCTGTGCGGCCAGCGATTCCAGCCGCCCCTCCGAGAGGTGGAGGTCCTCGGTGAGCCGCTCCTTGAACTCGACGCTGCCACCCTCCTGTTCGCCGCGGTCCAGCGCGCGCTGGAGGACGGCCCGGTCGGGGCTCATGACGGTCCGTAACGGAGGGTCGAACAAAAGCTTTCCCCGGATAAGGGGTCGCTACGCCCTGTTATGTACGGTGGGTGTCTCAATCTCTCACAGTGAAGGTTCATAGGCGAAGGCGGGGCCAGCCCGGCCTATGTAGGCCACTCGCCAGCGGGGTCCAGCCGTCGTGCGACACCAGCCCCGCTGTTCAGAGCGTCGGTGTCGTCAGTTCGCCCTAGCGATACGGCTCGACCGCTTCGAGAAAGCCCTCGGCATAGCTCGCCTCGGTCACGCGGTCGGCCCGAGCCAGCGCCGTCTCGTCGGCGTTGGCGACAGCGACCGACTCACCGGCCACGTCGAACGTCGCCGCGTCGTTCTCGGAGTCACCGACCGCGAGAAAGTCCGCCGGTTCGAGCCCCAGCTCGGCACAGACCGCGTCCAGTCCGGTTCCTTTGTCGATACTGGCGTCGGTGACGTGGTAGGCGAAGCCGGTGTCGAAAAACTCCAGTCCGTGCTCTTCGGCCAGCCGCCGTAGCGGTTCCTCGGGCTGGGAGAGGTCGACGACGACCTCGGTCTCGCGCCACCGGTTGGCCAGGTCGACCTCGCCAAAGCCCATCTCGTAGCCCAGCTCCCGGTACGCCTCGGCGACCGCGAGACACGCAGCCTTGTCACCCTCTATCTGGAGCGTGTCCGTGGCCTCGACGAACACCACCCCGCCGTTCTCCGCGATGACGGTGTAGTCGATGCCGACGAACTCACAGAGGGCGATGGGGTAGGGCATCGCCTTGCCGGTCGCGACGACGACCGGCTCGGGCCACTCCGAGAGGACTGGGAACACGCGCGGGTCGACGGCTCGGCTGTCGTCGGTGAGCGTCCCGTCGATATCGACCACCAGCGGCGGTGTCTCGGTCATACAGGGAGTGGTGTCGGTACGGATTTGGTCGTTGCGGTCACCGCATCAGTCGTCAGTGAGCGTCTCGTAGGCCGCCTTCACCCGCTTGAACTCGCGTTCGCTCCCGCTGTCGGTGTCCGGATGGGTCTCCTTGACCCGCTCGCGGTACGCCTGCTTGACCGTGCGCTCGTCCGCGCTGGGGTCCAGTCCCAGCCGGTCGTACGCCTCCGCGGGCGTAGGTCCCGACGACTGCTGGACGGGGTGGCGGCGCCGGCCCGTCCCCTGGCGCCCGCCCCGAGCCTGCTGCCGGCGGGCTCGCTCCTGGCGGACCCGCTCTGCGGTACGGCGCGCCCGCCCGTCTCGCGGGGGCTCCCATTCCTCGCGGGGCCCCGCGCCGAAGCCGCCTCGCCCGTCGCCTGGGGCGCCACGACCGTCGGTGGCAGCCCGTCGCTCGACGCGCTCGTAGACGCTCGCGGCCATCCGTCCGCTGAGGTGGTAGTACATCAGGTACGTCGAGGCCCCGAACATCAGCGCCAGAAAGAGCACGGCCGGGCTGAAGAGTATTCCCACCACGGTCAGCACGGCTGTGAGGACGCCGAAGACGACCGCGATTCCCTTGGTAAGCCGGTCGTACTGCACGCTCTCTGGTTCGGGCCAGAGCACTGTAAGCGTCTCGCCTCTAGCAGTGTTTTGATAGGCGAAATCAGCCGTCAATAGCCAGAAAGCCCCGGCCAGCTAAACTCGGGGGTGGTTCGAAAGACGGCAAAGCCGTCTTTCGTCATTGCGGGAAATCAAAGATTTCCCGCTTGCAGTCAGAACGCTCCGCGTTCTGACGACATCACGAAAGGCGCTGCGCGCCTTTCGGACGACAGCGAGTCGCGGGTCGCGAGGGACCGGAGGTCCCTCGTCTTGGTGAGCGGGCCTTAGGGCCCGCGAACCAAAGCCGAGAACGTGGGGGCTTTCTGGCTGTTCGAATTCTATGCTCGTAGCGAAACACCACCCCGACAATCACTCAGGCCCGTTCGACCGTCACGCGACCGTCGTCGGTGACGAGTTCGAAGCCTGCGTCCCGGAGCCAGTCGGCGGCGGCGCCGTCGCTGTGAAGCAGGACCTCCGCCAGGTCGTCCGGTTCGTCGATATCGGTCGCCAGTCGGCGCGAGTCCACTTCGGCGACGCTCGCGCCGGCCTCGCGGGCACTCCGGCGGTGGTCTCGTATCGACGCGCCGTGGTAGTCGACACGAAAGTCGGGATGGCGGGACACGAAGGCGTTCGTCCCGCCACCGGTTCCGGGCGCCAGCACCACGTCGACCTCGGACGCGAACAGCCGCTCGACGGCGCCCGGCGTGAGCAGCGGCAGGTCGGCCATCACGACGGCCAGCTCGCCGTCCGTCTCGGCGAGCAGTCCGTTGACGAGCGAATCGAGCCCTCGCTCGTCGATAGTCACGGGCGCGTCACACGCCACCGGTGCTGTCGCGACGACCTCGGGACTGTAGCCAGCTGCATCAAGCGCTTCGAGGACGTCCGCGAGCATCGCTTCCGTGAACTCGCGGCGCTCGTCGGGCGAGAGAACGGAGGAGAGTCGGGTTTTCGGGTCAGACCCCGAGACGGGGACGACGACTCGCATTACAGCTTGCTGTAGTCGTCCTCTTGAGACTGGCTGTAGAGGTAGTAGCCCCCGCCACCGAGCAGGAGGAGGAGCACGACGGCCCCGGCCGCGTACAGCAGCGTCTGGGTGGTCTGCTGGCTCTGCTGGGCCTGCGTGGCCTTGTTCTCGGCCTCGTTCGCGAGGTCGATGGCGTTCTCGAAGTTCCCGTTCTCGTAGGCGGAGATGGCGTTCCCTCGCAGGTCCTCGGCCTCGCTGTTGCCGCCGGCTTCTTCGATAGCCGCGCCGGCGTCGTCGATGGACTGCCGGGCCTCACGGCTCTGGTTCGTGTAGTGGTGTGCCGAGTCGGCTCGGAACTCGTTTTCGTTGCTGCCGGTCACGCGAGCGAGGTTCGCGACCGTGTACGTTTCGCGTGGCTCGTAGGTGTAGTTCTCGACGGCCGGGACGGTCCCCTCGAGCGTGATACGGACCTCGTCACCGTCCTGGGCGCCCTCGCCGTTCATCGCCTGTGTGAACGACTGCTCACCGTAGGTCTCGTCGTAGACGACGCTCCCGCGGTCGCGGACCTCCACGGTCCAGCTAACGTTCTCCAGTTCGGTTTCGCCGTCGAGTGTCCATTCGCTCGGAACGTCCGTATACGGGTCGTCAATGACGTACGTGACCGACACCTCGCTGCCGACGGCGGTCTCGTTGGCCACATCGCCCTCTGTCGAGACGGTGAAGGCACCCGCTGTGCCCACAACGGCCAGCAACCCGACGACACAGAGCAATGCGACCGTCGCCCTAGAATAGCGGATCGAGTTCATCTTCATCGTCTTCAACCAAGTTCTCTAAGTTATCTTCGCTTTGCTGGCGGATGTCGTCGATGTTGTCCTGGGCTTCGATGGCGACCTGCTGGAGCTCCTTGATGCGGGGTACGTTGTGGACGCCGGCCAGCAGTATGGAGGCGGCGACCTTCGGGGCGTTGGTGGGGTAGTCCCCGCCACGCACTTCCATCGAGCCGGTCTGCTCTTCGAGCCACTTGCGGCCGCGCTCGATACCCTTCCGGTTGAGATGTTTGGGCGGTCCGGCCATCACGAGCAGCGCGCGCTCGGTGCCCTCGATTTCACAGGGCAGCGTCAGCCGCCCGAGAGCAGCCTTGCGGACCAGCGAAGTGATGCGGTTGGTAGTGTTGGCCGTGTCCATCCCGTCGTCGCCACCGTCGCTGTCGCCCTTGAACCGCGAGAGCAGTCCCCCCCCGCTGGAGTCGACCTCGACGTCCTCGGAGGCGTAGCCGACGGTGGAGACGCCGCCGCCGTCGAGCGTGTTGATAATCTCGGAGGAGTCGACGACGCTCTCTGCGACGTTGTCGCCGGCCTCGACCTCGCCGGCGCCAAAGAGCACGCCGAAGCGCCGGACGATCTCCTCGTTGATGGTGTCGTAGCCGCCCTCGACGGACTCGCCGGTCTGTCGCCAGGCGTCGTTGTCGAACACCATGAGGTTGTCCACCTCGCGGACGAACGTCTGGAACGACCGCGCGGCGTTGAGGGTGTAGATGCCACCCTCGTCGCTGCCCGGCAGGACGCCGAGACCGTAGACGGGTTCCGTGTAGATGCGTTTGAGGTGTTTCGCGACGACCGGCGACCCGCCGGACCCGGTCCCGCCGCCCAGCCCGGCGACGACGAGGAACGCGTCGACCTCGTGGACGGGGATGTTGTCGATGGCCCCCTGGACCTCGTCGATGTCCTCCTCGGCGATTTCGGCGCCCAGTTCGTTGTCGGCGCCCACGCCGTGACCCTTGACGCGAGCCTGGCCGATGAGCACCCGATTCTCCTCCGGAATGTGTTCTAGCCCCAGCAGGTCAGCTTTGGCCGTGTTGACCGCCACGGCCGAGCGGACGATTCCCGAGCCCGTCTTCTCGTCGTACTCGAGGAATTTGTCCACGATTTTGCCACCGGCCTGCCCGAAGCCGATCATCGCGAGTTTCATTGATATAGTTCTCCGGTTGAAAGTGGTAAGTAGGATAGTGCGTATAAGTTTTTTGCCCAAATCTCATCGATGAAAGCTCGGTGGAAAAACAAAAGCTACTTGATGTGCGGTGAGTCGTGAAATCGCCAGCGGGCGCCACGGGACGGCTACAGTCGGTTGACGGCCGTTCGACTTCCGTTCGGAGTGTAGCGATTCCCGACAGGAACGGTCGCCCCGATTATTTACCCTGACAATGCAGGGGGTGTCAAGCCACGCCGAGATACGAGCGGAACGACCGCATCGACGCGGGGTCCTGACCGAACGCCTCGACGTCGTTGGTGGTGGGCGTGTTGTCGAAGTCCAGCCCCTCGTACTGGTCGCTCCCCATCGGGAACCCCAGTGAGCCAAGCACCGGGAGTCCGACCTTGGCCAGGGGCATCGGCAGGGGCACGATAGTGATGGACTTGCCCTCGGCCTGGAAGACCAGTTCCGTGGCCTCCCGGAGGCTCAACGTCTCGGGCCCGCCGACCTCGTAGGTCTGGCCGACGTGTTCCTCGTCCTCCAGCGCGTCGGCGAGCATCGGCACGAGGTCGTCTATCCAGATGAGCTGGAAGTGGGCTTTCTTCCCGCCGCCGGGCAGCGGGTACAGCGGCACCGCAGGGGCGAATATCTCCTTGAGACGCTTGGTGAAGTAGACGAACTCGCCGCCGTCGCCGAAGACGACCGACGGGCGGAAGATGGTCCAGTCCAGCTCGGAGTTCTTGACGACGGCTTCGGCTTTCCCCTTCGCGCGGAGGTAGTGGGTCGCGCCGTTGGGGTCGGCCCCCAGCGCGCTCATCTGGAGGAACCGGTCCACGTCGTGTTTTTCGGCCGCCTTGACGCAGTTCTCGGTGCCGCCCAGGTGGACCACCTCGTGCATCTCGTCGCCGCCGTCGGGCTTGAACAGCGGCGACAGCGCAGGAAGGAAGACGACGGCGTCACGGCCCTCGAAAGCGTCTACGATGCTGTCGTAGTCGGTCACGTCACCCTCCTTTCGGGTGACGCCGTCGGGCAGCTCGGTATCGTGGGGGTCCCGCGACAGAGCAGTCACGTCGTGGTCGCGGTCGTCGAGTTCCCGGCAGAGATGCTGTCCGACGAAACCAGTGCCGCCGACTACAAGTACGTCCATACGCTTTCGTTCTCGCCGAACGAACGTAAAGATAGGGCGAAACCAGTTGGGGCGGAGGGGTTCGGGGCGCTTACGTACCCGGCCGCCGACGCTCCGGTATGCTCGTTACGCTGGAGGGGCTCGACGGCAGCGGGAAGACGACGGTGTGGGAGCGGCTGCGGGCCGACGACGGGGTCGAAGCGACCTTCACCCGCGAACCGACCGACAGCTGGTACGGCGAGGCGGTCACGCGCTCTATCCAGGACGACGGCGCCGACTCGCTGGCCGAGCTCTTTCTCTACACGGCAGACCACGCGGCCCACCTGGCCGACACCGTCCGGCCCGCCCTCGAGGACGGCTCGCTGGTGGTCTCGGACCGCTATTCGGACTCCAGATACGCCTACCAGGGGGCCACGCTGGCCGACAGCGACCACTTCGACGACGCGCTGGCGTACGTCCAGCAGGTCCACGAGCCCTGGACACGGCCGCCGGACCTGACGGTGTATCTCGACCTCGAGCCGGAGACGGCGGCCCGCCGCAGCGGCGCCACGAACAAGTTCGAGACGGCAGAGTACCTGGCCGACGTCCGTGTGAACTACGAGCGACTCATCGAGGCCGACCCCGACCGCTTCGTCCGGGTCGACGCGACACAGGAGCCGGACACCGTCTACGAGCAGGTCCGCGACGCGCTGGCGTAGCTACGTCGACGTCGGCAGGTCGACCTCGTCCGGCGAGGGCATCCAGATGTAGTCGAACGTCATCCCCAGGGCGAGCGGGACCAGTATCGTCACCGCGACCGCGATACCGTTACTGAGGCCCAGTCCGGCGCCAAATCCCAGCACTGCGAACACCATGAACACGACGAACATGGCGAACGGACAGAGCAACACCGAGTAGACGAACCCGCCCCACCGCGTGTTCAGTCGGACCCGGAAAAAGCGCGTCATCAGTGCCGTCAGAGCGCTGTTGAGTAGCACGATGACGACGAGTCCGGCGATAGCGACGACGCTGACCATACCGCTCGTAGGGCGGCGAGGCTCTTTGCCGTGTCGGAACGGCGCTACTCGCGGGTCGCACCTGCTCCCCCCTCGCAATGGTCGAGGAAGCGCCCCCAGGTCGCTTCATCGCTATTCTAGACAGATGTAGGTCCGGGTGTCCGCGACCCCCTCCAGGTCCCGCACGCGTGTCGAGACCGACTGCATCACGTCGTACACTTCCTCGCCAGTGGCCTCGGCGATGATGTCGTACTGCCCCGCCACGATGTGTGCCTCGGTGATACCCGCCGAATCGCGGACGGCGGCGAGCAGGTCCTCGGATTTGCCTGCGACTGTCTTTATCATGATGAACGCGGATGCCATACTGTGCTATGACGTACCACAGTATCAAAAACGTTCGCGCGAGTTTTGCTCCGGGCGTCGGGAGCAGCCGACGCGTCACCCACTGGGCGTGGCGGGGTACTTTTATTCGTCCCCGTCGCGTACTGCCGTCTATGCTATACGTTATCGTGGGTGCCGGCCGTGTGGGGCTGCGGACCGCACGGGTACTGCGGGAGAGTGGCCACGACGTCACACTCATCGAACTCGACGAGAGCGCCATCGAGCGAGCCCGGGCTGCCGGCTTCGAGGTCATCGGCGGCGACGGCGCGCTGGAGGAGACCCTCGAATCGGCCAACCTGGACGAGGCGGACGCCCTGGGCGCGCTGACCGGCGACCTCAACAACAACTTCGTCGCCTGCATGATAGCCAAAGAACACGGCTGTCGCACCGTCATGCGCATCGACGAGGACTACCGCGAGGAGATATACCGGCGCTACGCGTCCGACGTCGACGAAGTCATCTACCCCGAACGGCTCGGCGCCATCGCTGCGAAGAACGCGCTGCTGGGCGGGAACATCCGCGCCATCGCCGACATCGCCCAGCACCTCCAGCTGGTCGAGTTCACAATCACCGACTCTTCACCGATGAAAGGCTACTCCCTCTCCGAACTCGAACTGCCCGCAAACACCAAGCTCATGGCCCACGGGAAAGGCGACGCACCACTGACGACGCCCGACCTCGACGAGACGCTCGAGGCCGGCGACCAGCTCGTCATCCTGGCCGACTTCGACACCCTCGCGGACGTCAGGAGCATCGTCGCGGGTGAGAGCGGCCCCGCCAAAGCGCTGGGAGGTGCCTGAGGATGGTCACCGCCTACGTCATGGTCAAGGCCCACACCGGCGACGCCGACCGCCTGAAACGCGAGATAGAGGCCATCGACGGCGTCGAGGAGGCCCACATCGTCGCCGGCGACGTCGACCTCATCGCCAAGGTCAGCGTCGAGACCCCCGCCGCCGTCAAGGACGTGGCCGCGACCCACGTCCAGGACATCGAGGGCGTCGAGTCCACGCAGACGTACATCGCTATGGATTAACTACCACTTTTTGCACCGTCGCTCGCCCGCCTTCGGCGCGCTCGCTCTGCGTGGCGGCTTCGCCGCCACGTCGTTCGGTTGCGGGCCGTCGGCCCGTAACCAGGGCAAAAACTTGGGGAAAAATCGCTGCGTGCTCCCTTCGCGCCTCCGGCGCGGCGGTCCGCGCGCTGCGGTGGAACCGCGGCCTCCGGCCGCGGATGCTCACTAGCTACTGTAGTTCCTGAAGACAGCCTGCCCTTCCCCGGGTCGTCGCACCGAGGCGACTCCCGGCCCACAGCACCGCTACCGTTCGAATAGGTCCACAGGAATTCAACCGCTCGTCCGGCGGCCGACACGCCCGCTACAGCGGCGTCCCGCCGCGACTCCCCTCGCTCCCGCCCGTACTGGCGGCGCTCATGAGGTCGGCGACGACACCGACGTACTCGTAGCCGGGGATGATACCCTCGACGTAGGTCCCCTCGACGTACTCGACGAAGGCCTTGGCCACGTCGGCGGCCTCGCGTTCGCCGCCCAGGCTGAAGCGGTAGGTGACGACGACCTCCTCGTCGTCTTCCTCGACGGTGTAGTCGTCCAGGTCGACCGCGACGCGGGTGGCCTTGGGCGCGTCTTCGAGTCGCCGTTCCAGCGTCTCGAGCCACCCCTCGCGGACGGCCGGGCCGACCTCGTCGGCGGTGGCAGCCTGCAGCGTCGGCGCTCGAACGGTCACCTCGTAGTCAGTGCGCCACTTCTCGCCCTCGCTCGCGGTGACGTGGCCCTCGAAGCTCGTCGTCTCGACCACGTAGCCGCTGCCGCTGGGGACGTAGGTCTCGCGGGCGTCGAACACGTCGGCAACGTCGTCAGGAACGTCGGTCATTTGCCGGTGATAGGGCGCTGGGGCGCAAAAACGCGTCGTCTTCCTATTTCCAGGTGACGTAGCTCAGCGCGGCGATACCGACCACTTCGAGAACCTGCAACACTGCCATCACGTCGACGGCCAGTGGCGGCATCCCCGCCGGCGCGTTGAAATAGAAGTACAGCGCGACGGCGTTCTCGGCGAGCAGGAACGTCGCGAACACGATAGAGCCAAGCGTCATCGGCGCGCGTATCTCCCGATAGGTCTGGACCCAGATGGCGATGAGCCCACCCAGCAACACGATGTTGATAGCGGCGGCGATTCGCGCGACGTCGAGGACGAGACTCATGGCGCCTCCCGAGTCCCGTCGGCGGTCCTGGCCCGTAATGTTGCGTTCATATCAGTCGTCCACCTGTGTGAGTATCTGTTCGACCGTGTCCCAGTTGTTCTGTGCCCGCTCGCTCGGGAGATAGATGACGCCGTAGTCGGCGTCGCTGCTGGTGATGACACCGTTGTCCTCGAGGACCTCCAGATGGTGGCGTATCGTGTTGTACGCCAGGTCGAGGTCGTCGGCGAGCTGGTTGGCGTTCCGCGGCTGGTCGTCCAGCGCACGGAGGACACGGGCGCGGTTCGGTCCTCCACGCGTACCGGCAAGCGTCTGCCAGAGGACCGTATCCATTCGGGAGTTGCTTCCAAACGCCACGAAAAGAATCTACCGACATCGCGGTTCGGACGGGGTGGAGTCCGGACCCGCCGGTCCGACTCGCTGCCGACCGCCGATAGCCCCGTCGCCTCGGGAGCCCCGACCGAACGCCGCTGCACCATGTTTCATACTCGGGGAATGTCCGGTAAAACCATTTCGGCTACAATATCGTGAGAGGTGTTTAGAGAGTTTCTCGACCCATTTTAGCGAGATTTGAGAGAGATTCTAGTCCGAGTTGCGAAATGTATTATATTCCCGACAGGCCTCGGAATCAGGTGATGTCATCTGACACAAGTCGACGGAACGTCTTGCTCGGTCTCGGAACGGCAGCGACTGTCGGACTGGCCGGCTGTGGGGGCAGTGAGGGTGGTGGCACCCCGACCGGAACGGAGACGGCGACCGGAACAGCGCCGGGGACGGAAACCGGGACGGACGACGGTGGTATGTCGGGCACGGCGATGGTCCGGGTCGCCCACATGTCGCCGGACGCTCCGAACGTCGACGTCTACGTCGACGACTCGCGGGTGCTCTCCGACGTCGCCTTCGGCACGACGAGCGGGTATCTGGAGGTCGGCGCCGGCGAGCATCAGGTGAAGATCACCGCCGCCGGCGACGAGAGCACGGTCGTCTACGACGAACCCGTTACCGTCGCAGCGGACACGTCCTACACCATCGCCGCGGCCGGCGAGATAAGCGATGGCGCCGACGAGGCGTTCTCGCCGCTCGTCCTCGAGGACGACACCAGCGACCCTGGCAGCGACACGGCTCGGCTCACGCTCGCCCACGTCTCGCCGGACGCGCCCGCGGTCGACGTGACCGCCGCGGGCGGGGACACCGTCCTGTTCGATGGCGTCGCCTACAGTCAGTCGGGAAGCGTCGAGGTGCCCGCCGGCGACTACACCGTGCAGGTTCGCGGCGACACCGACAGCAACGACGGCGACGTCGTCGCCGAGTTCGACGTGAGTCTCGAGGGTGGGGAAACCTACACCGCGTTCGCTGCGGGGTATCTCACGCCGGACGACGAGCCGGCCGACACCGCCTTCGACCTGCGCTTTGCCGAGTCGATGAGCATGGACGATATGTCCGATCCGGCGATGGTTCGGGTCGCCCATATGTCGCCGGACGCCCCGAACGTCGACGTCTACGTCGACGACTCGCGGGTGCTCTCCGACGTCGCCTTCGGCGCCCAGAGCGGCTATCTGGACGTCCCCGCTGGCGAACGCCAGGTGAAGATTACCGCCGCCGGCGACGAGAGCACGGTCGTCTACGACGAGCCACTCACCGTCCAGCCGGGGACGCCCTACACCGTCGTCGCGGCCGGCGAAATCAGCGACGGCGCCGACGAGGCGTTCTCGCCGCTCGTCCTCGAGGACGACAACAGCGCCCCGGCCAACGGGAAGGCGCGGCTCCGCGTGGTCCACGTCTCGCCGGACGCCCCGAACGTCGACGTTACCGCGAGCGACGGCGACGTCGTGCTGTTCGACAACGTCCCCTACGGTGCCTCGGGCACCACCGAAGTCGGCGCCGGGACCTACGAGGTCGAGATTCGGCCCGACAGCGAGGGCAACGACGCCGACCCGGCCGCGGAGTTCCCGGACACGACCCTCGAGGCTGGCCAGATCTACACCGCCTACGCAGCCGGCTACCTCTCACCGGACGACGAGCCAGGGTCGGAAGGATTCGACCTGCTCGTCACGTCCGACGCTGGCGGGATGTAAGCTCCGGCAACGAATCCGACATAGTCCTTCTCGACGCTTTCTTTCGTGCGGAAGCGACGTAGCCGCCGCTCGCGGTCTGAGAGTGCGAGGGACGCGATTTGAACGCGCGGACCCCTACGGGAGCGGGTCTTAAGCCCACCGCCTTTGGCCAGGCTCGGCTACCCTCGCGCGTCTCACCCTGCACACTGCGAGGGAAAACGGGTTTCGATTCTGTCGGCTGTACCCACGTGGACAGAGCCACTAGTTTGCGGAGGGAGAGGCGGCAGTATCACCAGTCGACGGAGAGGCTGCCGTCACCGGCCGGGTCGGGGGCGATTTCCTCGTTTGTCCGTCGGTCGACGACGTGGATGACACCGCGGTCCTTTTTCGCCGGGCAGGCGTCGGCGGCCGCGACGTTGTGTTCCAGTTCGTCCTCCCCGAAGAAGTAGGCTTTGGGCTGGGCGATGCCTGTATCGAGGTTCAGGGACCAGTTGGTCGAGACCTCGGCGCACTTGCCCGCGCCGAAGCACTTGTTGGCCTCGAAGATGATCTTGTAGGGCTTCTCCTCGACCGGGGGCGCGTTCTGCTCCCCGAACTCGCTGGGGTCGACTGGTTCGTCGGCCTCTGTCATACCTGCGCGTAGCGCGCCGATACTCTTTCCGCTGTCGGTTCCCGCCGGTTTTAGTCGACGATTTCGACGTCGTCGCCGACGGCGAGACGCTTCCCGCGGTCGGCCTCGGGGACGCGGGCGATGACCATCAGCGAGTAGAAGTGGTCGAAGGCGTCCCGGTCGGCCCACTCGGGGAACGTCTCCCGGCGGTTCCTGACGAACTGCTCGCGGAACTCCGGGGTTGGCTCGCCGGTGTCGGGGTCCCGCTCGGGGACGACACAGCGGGCACACGGCGTGACCCCCTCGATGCGGACGTCGCCGGCCCGGAACGCCGGGGCGTCCGCACCGACGAAGCGGTCCTCCCAGAACGCCGGGACGCCGCCGACCTCGATATTGGCGCGCATTCGCCGGCGCACGCTGTCGACGGTCAGCTCGTCGAACCAGTCGGCGACAGTTTCGAGCGTCGCCGTGCTGATGACCGACGGGCCCATGTCGGGGCGGTCGACGTGGCCCAGTTTCGTCTTCCGTCTGAGTTCCAGGTCGGCCTCGACCGCGAGCGCGTCGCGGAACCACGCCGCCGCTTCGCTCCGCCCGGCCTCGCTGTCGAGCGCGAACTCGCGGCGCTCGGGCGAATCGACACGCAGCGTCACCGTCTCGGGGTCGTAGGTCGTCTCCAGCGTGTGGAAGCGGTCCGACTGTTTCGCGTTGACGCGCCGGCCGTCGGCGTCGAGCAACGCGAACTCCCGGTCGTGTTCGAGTGTGCCGCCCCGGAGCACCCGCGACTGCTCGACGTCCAGCGCGTCCAGTCCCTTCACCGGATAAACTGTGAGTCGGTCGATGTGTGGCACTGCGTGGGGTAAGGACCGGGCGCGACAAAGCCGTTATCCACTGCGCAGTACTGACCGGCCCCGCGTCCGGCGGGCGACAGCGTTACCTGTCAGACAGACCGAATTTCAATGGATGGTAGAGCACACACGGACGCTGGATTTCAAAATCGCCTTCGCTATCGGGCTGGGGACGATGATAGCGGCCGGCATCTTCTCGCTGTCGGGGACGGCCGTCGCCGCTATCGGCTCCAGCGCCGTCGTCGCGTTCGTCATCGCGGCGCTCGTCGCGGGCGTGACGGCGGCGGCGTACTCCGAGTTCGCCTCTATCTACTCCGAGAACGGCGGCGGCTACCTGTTCTGCTCGCGGACCTTCGAGGACCGAGACCTGCTGACCTACGCCATCGGGATGTCGCTGTTCCTGGGCTACACCGGGACCACGGCGTTCTACCTGGCGACGATGGACGAGTGGTTCTTCGAGTTCGTCCTCCCGGAGTGGCTCCACGTCCTCCCACACGGGACCACCGGCGTCCTCGCGGCCGTCCTGCTTGGCGTCCTCAACGCCCGCGGGACCGAGGAGAGCGGCGGCTTCCAGCTCATCGTCACCGGCGCGAAAGTCGCCGTCCTCTTTGCCTTCATCGGCGGTGCCTTCGCCTTCCGGGGGCCGGCCACGGCGGTGACGGAGTTCACGACGAGTTTCGGCGGCGGGGCCGTCGGCATCCTCACTATCTCCGCGCTCGCCTTCATCACGTTCTTCGGCTTCTCGGCTATCGCGGCCAGCGCCGGGGAGATAATCGAGCCACAGAAGACCGTCCCCCGGGCCATCGCCGCGAGCATGGTCACCGTCACCATCCTCTATGCCTTCGTCATCGTCGCGATGGTGAACTCGCCGGTTCCCCCGGCGGTCATCGCCGAACAGGGCGAGACGGCGATGGGCGAGGTCGCCGCCGGCTTTCTCGGACCCATCGGCCGGTCGCTCATCGTCGCCGGGGCCATCTTCTCGATGGTGTCGGCCTCGAACGCCTCGATACTCGCGGCCAGCTCTATCGGCTCGCTGATGGGGCGGCAGGGCCAGGCACCGCGGCGGTTCGCCCGAATCCACCGGGAGTACGGGACGCCGTTCTGGAGCGTCACCACCGCGACGGCGCTCATCGTGACACTCATCGCCGTCTTCATCGGTGTCCTCCCAGCTGAGGGTGGCCTCGGCGCAGTCATCGGGCTCCAGCTGGGCCTGACCGCGCTGACCGGGTTCGCGACGCTGAACCTCCTCCTGCCGCTCGCGGTCGTCAACGTCGCGCTCATCGTCTCGCGACGACGGTTCCCGGACGTCGAACGCGGCTTCAGCGTCCCCGGGGTCCCCGTCGTCCCCGTCGTCGGCATCCTGGCGAACCTCGGGCTCGTCTACAATCTCCCGGTGAAGGGGGTCGTCACTGGCCTCGTCCTGACTGCTGGCCTCGTGGTCGCGTACGTCGTCTGGGGCGGCGCGCCCGGCCGTGAAGAACTGTTTCAGGAGGTCGCCCCCGAACCCGAGCCGCCGGGCGAGGCGGGCGCAGGCGAAGTGACGGGGGACCGCCATCGGGTGCTCGTGCCCGTCGCCCGTCCGGACCGGGCGCTCCGGTACGTCCGGCTCGCGGGCGCACTGGGGGCGGTCGCCGACGAAGCGCCGCTGGTCCACGTCCTCAACGTCACCCAGGTCCCCGACCAGACGCCGTGGGAGACGGTCCAGGACGCCGCCGCCGCGCGGACCGAGCGAATCCGGGACGAGCTGGACGAGGCGGACCTGGAGGTCGACTACGTCGTCGAGGGTCACACCTGCAGGGACGTCGCCTTCGACATCGTCCACACGGCCCGTGACGACGACGCCGACCTCGTCCTGATGGGGTATCCCGAACGCCACCAGGACGTGACCGAGACGGTCGAACGCGAGGCGCCCTGCGACGTGTTCTTCGCAGACCAGACCGTGGTCGCGGACGACCTGCACACTATCAACATCGGCGCCGGCGGGGGGCCACACCACCAGGCGCTGCTGCCGATGGTCAACGTGCTCGGCCGGCTCGGGAGCGACCTCCATCTCATCAACGTCAGCTCCGGTGAGCGGGGGACCGACGAGACCGCCGGGACGACGCTGGACGCCCTCGCTGACGTGGAGGAGACGGCGGTGACCAACGTCTTCGCGGAGTCGGTCGCCGAGGGACTCGTCGAGACGGCCGCGGACAACGGCGGCGTCCTCATCGTCGGCGCCTCCCGGGACCGGTGGCTCACGCAGGCGCTGTTCGGGTCCACGCCCGACAGAGTCGTGCGGCTGTCGGCCGACCGGGACGTGCCCGTCCTCGTCTACGCCAGCGAAACGGGCGTGGGTGGCCGGCTGAACGAACGGCTCTTCCCGCTCGTACGGTACCTCAGAAAACGGTTCCCGCGTCGCCGGTCGACGACTCGCGGGACGCCGAGCCGGACCGACTGACTATCGGTGAATCTCGACGGATTCGAGCAGCATCTCCGACGTCGGCTTGTCGTTCGGGTCCGTCTCGGTCGCGCCGATTTCCTCGACGACGTCCATGCCGTCGGTGACCTTGCCGAAGACCGCGTGCTTGCCGTTGAGGTGGTGCGTGGCGCCCAGCGTGATGAAGAACTGCGAGCCGTTGGTGTCGGGGCCGCGGTTGGCCATGCTGAGGATGCCCGCCTCGTCGTGGGTCAGGTCGTCGTGGAACTCGTCCTCGAAGGTGTAGCCCGGGCCGCCGCGACCGGTGCCGGTCGGGTCGCCCATCTGAATCATGAAGTCGTCGATGACACGGTGAATCTCGATGTCGCTGTACAGCGGGTCGATGCGCTTCTCCCCGCTGTCGGGGTCCTCCCAGGCGCCGGTCCCGGGACCGACCTCGGCCTCGTCGTAGTCGTCGGCGCCCTCGGCCAGCCCGACGAAGTTCTCGACGGTGTTCGGCACGCGGTCGTCGTACAGTTCGACTTCGATGTCGCCCTCTGTGGTGTGGAGCGTCGCGGTCAGGTCGCTCATATCCATGGGGAGGACACCACCGGGGAAAAACTTGCCCACTGGAGCCCAGGGTTGAAATACGGAGCCGCGGGCACCGCCGCTATGCTCTGAGTAGCGACCTCGGGGCGTGTCGCGGGAGTCCGACACGGCGCCTCGCAGACGAAGCGACCCGTGGAAAGCGGGAGTGTCGGCTGTTAGCTAAGGTGCTCAAGTAGCAACTCAGTCACCCGTTCGGGCGCGTCGAACTGCACCCAGTGGCTCGCGTCGGGGAGCCGCTCGACCCGGATGTCTGGCACCCACTCCTGCAGCCCCTCGGTCAGGGACACGTCGAGTGCGGCGTCCTGCTCGCCCCAGATGAGCAGCGTCGGCGCTCGAACGGGGAGGTCGCCGACGCCGTCCCCGGTCAGCGTCAGTTTCGCGTTCCGGCGGGCCAGTGCGCGGTAGTAGTTCAGGGCCGCCGTCCGAGCGCCCGGCTGGGCGAACGCGTCCTTGTAGCGCTCGATGTCCGTCGCCGAGAAGGCGTCGGGCCGGACCGTCCCGTCGCCGAGCATCCGCTCTATGGCCTCGAAGTCCAGCGCGGACAGCGTGAACTCCGGCAGCCCGGGGAGCTGGAAGAAGCCGACGTACCAGGATTTGGCGAGCTGGGCCGGGTTCGAGCGCAGCGTCCGCTCGTACTTCGTCGGATGGGGGGCGTTCAGCACCGCCAGCCGGTCGACGACGCCGGGTCGGTCGATGGCGGTCTGCCACGCCACGAGGCCGCCCCAGTCGTGGCCGACGACGTGGGCGGACTCGCGGTCGAGGGCGTGGACGAGGCCAGCGACGTCGCTCACGAGCTCGTCGATGTGATAGGCGTCGACGCCGTCGGGCTTCTCCGAGCGGTTGTAGCCGCGCATGTCCGGCGCGACGACGCGGAACCCGGCGTCGGCCAGCGCCGGTATCTGGTGGCGCCAGGAGTACCAGAACTCCGGGAAGCCGTGCAGCAACACGGCCAGCGGGCCGTCTTCGGGCCCGGCGGTGACGACGTGGAGCCGAACGCCGTTCGTCTCGACGGTGTCGTGGGTCCACGGGTCGTCCGCAGCGGCCGGGACCGGCCACTCCTCGTCGGCGGTGTCGGACCGAGTCATCACACGACCTTCGGTCCGAACCGAAAAGTGGGTTCCGCCGGCTCAGAACGCGCGAAGCGACTCGAGGGCCTCGGCGGCGCTGCCGTCGTCGATGGCCGCACGGGCCTGTTCGAGTCCGTCAGCGATGCTGTCGGCGTCCTCGCGGGCGTAGATTCGCAGGGCGGCGTTGAGCGCGACGGCGTCGGCGAAGCCGTCGGTGCGCTCGCCGGTCAGGACCGCTTCGGTAATCTCGGCGGACTCGCCGGCGACGTCCTCGACGGCGAGGTCGTCGCTGGTCACGTCCATGCCGTACTCGCTCGTGCGAATCTCGAAGTCGTCGATGTCCTCGTCGTCGCTCTCCTCGCCCGCGACGGGCCACTCGGCGACGATGGTCTCGCCGGGACGGACGTCGTCGTAGCCTTCCATGCCCTGGAAGAAGAGGGCACGCTCGAGGCTGGTCGTCTCGGACTCGGTGAGCGTTCGGACCATCTTCTTCGCGAACGGGAGGTGGTAGAAGCTGCCCAGGTGGACGCTGGCGCCGGCGGGGTTGGCGAGCGTCTCGACGGTGTTGACGAAGACGCGCACGCCCATGTTGTCACGTCGGTCGAAGAGTGCGTCGATGCCGGGGTTGAAGGCGGGCTGGTAGTAGAAGCCGAAGCCGACGTCGTCGACCATGTCGGCGCTCTCGGCCGGGTCGAGTTCCGTCCGAACGCCGAGTTCGTCGAGCACGTGCTTGTAGGCGTCTTGCTTCTGTGTGGGGACGCGGTCGCCGGAGTGGACGACGACGGGGGTCCCGGCGGCGGCGGCCACGAGCCCGGCAGCGACACCCAGGATGGCCGAGCGGCCCTTGCCGTCGTAGTTCGCCCCGCAGTCGACGGGGTCGGCGTCGGGCTGGGCCGTGAGGACCGACTCTTCGGCCATCACGTCGACGTACGCGCCCAGTTCCTCGGGCGTGTTGCGCTTCCAGCGGTTGGCCAGCCAGAACGCGCCGAGTGTCGTCTGGTCGGGCTCGCCATCGAGGATGCGCTGGAACGCCTCGCGGGCCTGCTCGCGGGTCATGTCGTCGGCCGATTTGTGGCCGGAACCGACGACCTCGGTCATCAGCCGTTTCAGCGGCCAGTCGCCGTACTCGCGGGTCGCTTGTGCCATGGGGGCCGGTTAGAACTGCGCTTTCAAAGCCCCTCCGTTTCGTTCTCATATTGCGGGAACACCGGTCGCTCCCGAAAACGATACACCCGTCCACTCCTAAGCCGACCCAATGAGTCTCCGGGCGGGTGACTGGCGGGAGCGTATCGACGACGTCGACGCCGCACTCATCGACGGGTTTCAGAGCGGGTTCCCGGTTCGGGAACGCCCGTTCGACGCCATCGGCGAACAGCTGGGTATCCCGGCCGCGGAAGCGCTCGAACGCGTCAAACGCCTCCGCGATGACGGCATCTTCCGGCGCTTTGGCGCCGTGTTGAACCCGCCGGTCATCGGCTCCTCGACGCTGGCCGCAGTGTCGGCCCCCGAGGACCGGTTCGACGAGGTCGCCGCCGTCATCAACGACTACCGGCAGGTGAACCACAACTACGCCCGCGACCACGAGTGGAACATGTGGTTCGTGGTGACGGCGGGCTCCCGCGAGAAACGCGACGAGATTCTGGCAGACATCGAGGCCCGCACCGGCTGTTCGGTGCTCGTCCTCCCGATGCTGACCGACTACTACATCGACCTGGAGTTCCCGGTCGTGAACTCGGACAGATTTGCCCGGGAGACACGCTCGGAGAGCGAGTCTCCGGACGAGCGAGCGGCGCAGCCGCGAGCCCGGGAATCCATCGAGGGGACCGACGCCAGCGCCACCCGTATCAGCGAGGACGCCGCCGCGAACCTCTCGGCGCTCGACCGCCGGCTCCTGCTGGAGATACAGGAGGGGTTCCCGCTCTCGGCGACGCCCTACCGGGATATCGCCGACGCCATCGATGCCGACGTGGGCGACGTGCTCGCGGCCATCGAACGCCTGCGTGACGACGGCTGTATCAAGCGTATCGGCTGTGTCGTCAATCACATCACGACCGGCTTCGACAACAACTGCATGGTCGTCTGGGACGTGCCCGACGACCAGCTCGACGAGCTGGGCGAGCGCGTCGGCGAGCTCCCCTACGTCACGCTCTGTTACCACCGCCCGCGCCGCCCCGAACAGGACTGGGAGTACAACCTGTTTACGATGATTCACGGCCGGGACGCCGACGCCGTCGACGAGAAGATAGACGAGCTCTCGACGACGTATCTCCCCGTCGACCACGACAGGCTCTACTCGACGGCCACGCTCAAGCAGACCGGGGCGCGGTACGACGACATCGTCGGTGAGTAGCGGGCGGCCCTGGCGATATCCCGGGAGGTTACTTCACGCGCTGTAAACTGCCACAACCCTTTTGTTGTCTTTGTACCACCACTAAGGCGAGACAATGTCAGAAGCTGGGGGGGCTCGCATACTCATCGTCGACGACGACGTCGACGTCGCGGACACGTACGCATCACAGCTCGATGAGACGTACGACGTCGAGACAGTCTACAGCGGGCCGGCCGCGCTGGAGGCGCTGTCTCCGTCGGTCGACATCGTGTTGCTGGACCGTCGGATGCCCAAGCTCTCTGGGTGCGAAGTGTTAGAGACCATCCGCGAGCGCGGGCTGGAGACGCGTGTCGCGATGGTGACCGGCGAGGAAGCCGACTTCGACATCATCGAGATGCCCTTCGACGACTACGTCCAGAAACCGGTCACCGAGGGGGCGCTGCTGGGGACAGTGTCCCATCTCGTTCGGTGTCTGACCTACGACGAACAGCTCCGGGAATACTACTCGCTGACGGCGAAACGGGCCGCCCTCATCCAGAGCAAGACCCTCGAGGAACTGGCCGAAAGCGACCGTTTCAGCGAGCTGGAAGCGGATATCGAGCGGGCGGAGTCGGCGCTGTCGGACCTGGTGGCCGACTTCGACCCGACCGATTTCGACCGGGCGTTCCGGGACATCGACAGGCCAGACCCCACGACCGCGGACTGATTCGTCTGCGTTTTCCCCAGCCAGTACCACCACAGGCCGATGGGTCCCGGCTGTTCGTCCTGTAGGTTCCGAAAGCAATAACCGAGTCTCGTCCTAAGCGAGGCCAATGAGTCAGCAACTCCCGGACGTGCAGGCGTCGAGTCCGGATGTGACCGTCGGTCTCAATCGCGTCGGTGTCACCGGTGTCGAGAAGCTCGTCAAACTGGGCCGGCGCGAC
>SDGW01000697.1_pt1 | contig 26374 bp, 24 predicted proteins | sample 2873831 | NCBI WGS metagenome assembly SDGW01 (sample SAMN08132700, study PRJNA421101) | hypersaline lake metagenome | isolation source: celular fraction 0.22 microns magnesium sulfate-rich crust from ephemeral... | place: Spain: Penahueca Lagoon, Toledo | collected 2011-07 | reverse complement strand
TCGACCGCGGCCCGCGAGTGCGACCGCGCGCTGATGATTCGGGCCGGGCCGGAAATCGGGGTCGCGGCGACGAAGACGTTCTCCTCGCAGGTGGTCGCCTGTAACTTACTGGCGGCCGCGCTGACCGACGGTGGAGATTCGCGCGAGGTCGTGGAGGTGCTTCGAGACCTGCCCGGTCAGGTACAGGAGATTCTGGACTCCTCGCGGGCCGCACAGGTCGCCGACCGATTCGTGGACAGCGCGGGCTACTTCTTCGTCGGTCGGGGCTACCACCACGCGGTCGCGGTGGAGGGCGCGCTGAAGCTGAAAGAAATTTCGTACAAGCACGCCGAGGGGTTCCCCGCGGGCGAGTTGAAGCACGGCCCCTTGGCACTGGTGACCGAGGAGACGCCGGTATTTGCGATGGTGACCGGGAACGGCGCGAAGGCGACGAAGACTGTCGGGAACGTGAAGGAAGTGGAGGCGCGGGACGCGCCCGTGGTCGCGGTGACGGATGGCTCCTCGGACGTCGGGCGGTACGCCGACGCCGTGCTGGAGGTTCCGGAGACCCATCCTCGGGTAGCTCCGGTGTTGGCGAACGTCCAGTTGCAGTTAGTGGCGTATCGTATCGCGAAGCAATTGGGCCGGTCTATCGACAAGCCGCGGAATCTGGCGAAGAGTGTGACGGTGGAGTAGATCCTCTGGACAGATAAATGCGTAAAACGAGGGGTCTTCTCGCAAAGTCCGTCAGCCGGTTATTCGTCGTTTCGCTAGGGCTAACAGCCTGAAAGCTGGTCGTGGAAGGAAGAAGCGAAGGTGATCGACGTACGCGTAGAGCCAGTTTGGGTCGGTCCGAATCGCAGCTGCGTACTCCCGTAACGATTGCGCCAGCGACCCATCTTCGCGTGCGGCAAACGCCCGATGTTGGTGGATCTTCGCTTCGAGCGTTCGCTCAACGTGCCTCCTCTCGTCCTCTTCAAGACGCAGTATCCGCTCACGGTGCTTCTCCTGGATACGTTCGAACATCTCGGCATGGAGATTCCAGTCGGATGTGGTGGAAATTCCGTCGTTGTGCAGACGGTACTCGGTGAGCACCGTATCGCAGTACGCGACATCCGTGTTGGCACTCAGCCTGATTTTCAGGTCCCAATCTTCGTAAATCTCGAACGAACCGTCGAAGAACCCAACTTGCTCGATGACGTCCCACGACACCATCGGGTTCCGGAACAGCGAACCGTCGGGCCAGTTCCTAGTTAAACAGTCGACGAGCACCGTCCCGGTGGGCGGTTGAGTCTCGGTCCACCTCCGCGTCTCGTCTCCTTCTTCGTCAACGTATGCGAAGTTCGAGTAGACGACCCCAACGTCGGGATTCCTTTGCAACGTCTCTGCCTCCTGTTCGAGTTTCTGCGGCCGGTACCGATCGTCGCCTGCGAGAAACGTCACAGCATCTGATGACACTGCGCGTAGTCCCGCATTGAAGTTCTTTGCTATCCCCCGATTCTCGTCGCCGAGTACGGGGACGATGGTATCAGGATACCGTTTGGCATACTCTTCGATCACGTCCTGAGTGCCATCGACGGAACCGTCGTCGGTCACGACAATCTGCGATGGCTGGTGACTCTGTGCGAGAACTGAATCTAGCGTCTCAGGGACGTACTCTGCCTGATTGTACGTCGCAACGACGACAGCAATGTCCATCAACGTGAGGCAACGTAACTCTCGACAAAAGGATTGCGGTACTCGTAACGCGGTCAATTTTAAACCGCAATGTTCATTTCACCCTGGTAATCAAGCATAGACGAGATGAAGGGGTTGATTCTCGCCGGTGGAACAGGCTCTCGCCTCTTCCCACTTACTCATACTGGTCCGAAGCAGCTGATGCCGATAGCTAACAAACCTGTACTCGAGTACGCCATCGAGGACTGTCGTGAGGCGGAAATCGACGAGGTCGGAATCATCCTCGGCACGAAGGGCCGCGAGGTAATACAGGAGTACTTCGGGGACGGGAGCGAGTGGGGCGTCGACATCACCTACATCGTTCAGGGCGAACCGCTGGGGCTAGCTCACGCCGTCGGCTGCGGCCGGGAGTTCGTCGGGGACGACTCGTTCGTCGTCTACCTCGGGGACGTGATGGTCGGCGGGGGCATTGAGGAACTCGTCGAGGGGTTCGAGGAGTCCGAAGAGGTCGTCCGGATGGGCGTCCAGCGTGTCGAGAACCCATCGCGTTACGGCGTCCTCCAGGTCGACGACGAGTACCGGGTCGAGGCTATCGTGGAGAAACCCGACGAACCCCAGAGCGACCTCGCGGCCGTCGGCATCGGTGTCTTCTCGCCGACGATATTCGACGAAATCGAACGGCTCGAACCCTCCTGGCGCGGCGAACTGGAGCTTTCCGACGCGAACCAGCGACTCGTCGAAAAGGGCGAGACGATCCGCGCCTATGTCTTCGACGGGTGGTGGAAGGACACGGGTACGCCAGAGGACATGCTGGAGGCGAACCGTCTGGTCCTCGACGGCGTTCCAACCGACGAGCGTGGACTCGTCGACGTCGGCGAGGGGAGCGTGGTCGAAGACGGCGCGACGATTCACGGCCCCGTCTCCGTCGGCGACGACGTGACGATACGCGCGGGGAGCGAGGTCGGCCCGCACGTCAGCGTCGCCGACGGGTGTACGGTCGACGGTACGAGCGTGGAGAACTCGATTCTGAGTCGGAACTGCACACTCGCGACGTCCGAACGCCTCTCGGACTCGCTCCTCGGACGGAACGTCACTGTCGGAGACGACCCCGAATCGACGGGCATCTCGCTCGTGGCCGCCGACGACACGGAGGTCGGACTCTGACCATGAAGATCATCACGCTATCGTGCGAGGAGTGTGGGACTCTCGTTGCCGGAAACGTCCTCGAGGAGTATCGACAACTCAAGTGTCCGCGAACCACGTGCGAAAACGTCCTCTCGTTCGCCGATCTCTCCAGCGACGACCGCAATCACATCCTCAGCAATCTCGAAAAGTATAGGATGGAGTAATACGGTCTCCGAAACATGACTGTCCTCGTCACTGGCGGGTTAGGCTATCTGGGTTCGTCTCTGATACGCGAAATCCCCAACAGCCAGCGGTTCGCAGGCGAAACGATACGTATCTACGACAACTTCCGACAACCGAGATTCCACTCCCTCTGGGACCTGCCTCCTCACGCCGACTACGAGTTCGTCGAGGGTGACATCCGCGACACGGAGATGCTGGAGGCCGCGATGGAGGACGTGGACACGGTGTTCCATCTCGCCGCCATCACGAACGCGACCGAAACGTTCGACATCGAAGAGAAGACGTGGGACGTGAACTACGACGGGACGCTGAACGTCTTCGAGGCCGCGCGCGATGCTGGCGTCGAAGGTTTCATAAACGCATCTACATGTTCGGTGTACGGTCAAACCGAGAAAAAGATTCGAGAGGAGTTCGACTGCGATCCCGAATCGCCGTACGGAGAGGCGAAACTCGAGGCCGAGACCGAGTTGCTCGACCGGTACGACGGCGAGATGGGACTGACGGCCCTCCGACTCGGTACCGTCTACGGGTGGACGCCAGGAATGCGGTTCGATACCGTGGTGGACAAGTTCGCGCTTCTCGCGGCGACCGATCAGCCACTCACGGTCTACGAGGGGGCAGAAGACCAGAAACGTCCCTATCTCCACGTCGAAGACGCAGTTCGCGCGATGCTATTCTCGGCCGAACGCCTCGGTGACGGCGAACCGTACAACGTCGTCGGCCAAAACGCCGCCCTCCGGGACGTCGTCGACGCCATCGAACACCACTTCCCGGACGTAGAAATCGGCTACACGAGCGTCGAACACCTCGACCAACTCTCGTACGTGGTCAGCGACGAGAAGATATCTGAGTACGGGTTCGAACCACTCTATACGCTCGACCAGGGCGTCGCCGGACTGAGAGACAAGTTCCGGGGGCTTCTCTGAGGCCGACCGACGATGACTGAACCGTTGCTTCCGAACGGGGCTCGACTCCTCGACTTGCCGAAGTTCACCGACGAACGCGGGAGTCTGACGTACGTAGAACAGCAGAATCACCTCCCCTTCGAGTTGCGACGCGCGTACTACATCTACGACGTCCCCGGCGACGAGGTCCGGGGTGAACACGCCCACATCGACCTCGAACAGGTACTGGTCGCCGCCTCCGGACGGTTTGACGTGGTCGTAGACGACGGGGAAGACCGACGGACTGTCACGCTCGATGCGCCGGACGAGGGCCTGTATCTCCCCGGAATGACGTGGCGCGCGATGACGAACTTCTCCGAGGATGCGGTCTGTCTGGTGTTCGCCTCGGAGTACTACGACGAGGACGACTACGTTCACGAGTACGACGAGTTCGCGGAACGCGCTGCAAACACAAGAGTAAATGAGGGGTAGTGACCAAGACGACTCCATGAACGTCGTCCTCGCTTCGATAGATTGCGCCCGCGTCGACGCGCTCCGACATCGGTTCTTCGAACGGGCGAAGGCCACTGGAAGCTACTACGACACGTGCATCACGCAAGCGTCGTTCACGAGTCCGTCGCATACGTCGATGCTGAGCGGCCAGCATCCGTTCAACCACGACGTCAGGTGGCTCGTCGATTACGAAACGGACGCCACGCTTCTCCCGGAGATACTGGGCGAGAACGGGTTCAATACCGCCGCGTTCGTCGGCGGGTTCCCGCTCCCGACGGGGAACCTCGACAAGGGGTTCGACACGTTCGAGGACGTGACGACCATGACGGACGAACGCGAGGGCCGGCAGGAGTTCGGTCCGGCGAACGTTCTCGTGAACCGCGCGATAAACTGGCTCGACGAACGCGAGGGGGAGGACAACTTCGTGTTCCTGCACTTTTTCGACCTCCACTTCAGTTTCCGGTCCGAGTTCGGAAAGCGGGACCCGCCCGAGTTCGACGACCAGCACGTCTACGAGAACGTCGAACAGTACATCGGTCGGCAGCAACGGCGGTACTACGACGAGGCCGACGAGGTCGGTCGCCAACTCGAACTGCTCGACGACCTCGTGGACGTAGACGCGTTCGTCGTGACCGCCGACCACGGGTCGAAGATGCCGAACGAACACGGTTACCCGTGGGTCTACAACCGCGAGGGCGACCGAGTCGGTTCCCACTTCCGGGGCGCAGACGTCTACGACAACACGATTCGGGTGCCGCTGATTTTCGACGGCGAGATGTTCCCCGACGCGACGGTCCACCGGCAGGTTCGGAGCATCGACATCGTGCCGACGCTGCTCGACGGTCTCGACGTCGACGCGCCCGACGTTGACGGTCACTCGCTGCTCGAACACGAGTCCAGCGAGTTCGCCTACTCGGAGACCTACCACGGCCAGTTGACGAAGGCCAACAAGTTCGCACGCGAGATGAACGACAAATACGAGTTCGGGTGGTCGGATTTGGATTCACTAGTCTGTCTCCGAACCGACGAGTGGAAGCTCATCTGCACCGCGAACGGGGAGCTAGAACCGGTCGAGTTGTACCACATCGCCCAAGACCCGGCGGAGAGTCGAAATCTCCTCGACGACGAACGGGACACGGCGGACGACCTGTTCGACCGACTCATGGACCTGCTCACCACCGACGACCAGTGGACGAAGTCCGGCGAAGCGGTCAGTGAGGACGTCCACGACAGACTCGAAGACCTCGGATACCTCTAAGGAGTGTTCATCAATGGAAATCGTAGCATATGACAGTAGTTACGAGTCGGCGTGGAACGAGTTCGTCCGCGACTCGAAGAATGGGACGTTCATGTTCGACCGGAACTACATGGAGTATCACTCAGACCGGTTCAAGGACGCGTCCTTGATGGTTTACTACAAGAACGCGCCGCTCGCACTGCTCCCGGCGAACCGCGAAGACGATGAACTGATTTCCCACGGCGGACTCACCTTCGGCGGATTCGTTACCGACGAGCAGATGACCACGCCGAAGATGATGGAGTTGTTCGACGAGGTCGAAGCTCATCTCGCCGACAAGGGTATCGAACGAGTTCGGTACAAGGCGATCCCGACGATCTACCACTCGATTCCCGCTGAAGGTGATCGATACGCCTTGTTCAGGCGAGATGCGGAACTCTACCGGCGGGACGTAACCTCGGCCGTTCCGCTCTTGAATTCCCCAGGAATCAGGAAGAACCGCCGCCGGTCAATTACCACTGCTGAGGACGCGGGTGTCACCGTTCGCGAGTCAGAGGACTTCGAGACGTACTGGGACATCCTCTCGCAGAATCTTGAGGAGCGCCATGACACGGAGCCGGTTCACACCGTGGACGAAATTACGCTTCTCCATGACCGTTTCCCGGAAAGCCTCCGACTGTACGGTGCGTTCCTCGACGGTACGATGGAAGCGGGTGTCGTCACGTATGAGAGCGACGTGACTGTCCGGACCCAGTATATCGCAAGTTCCGACGTGGGTCGTGAACACCGTACTACGGACTACCTTTTCGCGGAACTCATCCGGGAGCAGTTCCCCGACCACCGATACCTCGACTTCGGCATCTCGACCGAGGAGGAGGGCCGGGTCCTGAACGAGGGGTTGAGTTACTTCAAGGAGACCTTCGGGGCGCGTCCGGTCGTCCACGACTTCTACGAGTGGGAGGTCGAAGCATGATCCCCTTCGTGGACCTCTCGCGGGAGTACGAGACCATCCAGGACGAGATCGACGACGCCGTCAGTCGGGTGCTGGAATCGGGGTATTTTGTTCTGGGTGAAGAGGTCGAAACCTTCGAGCGGGAGTTCGCCGACTACGTCGGGGCAGAACGCGGCGTCGGCGTGAACTCGGGAACCGACGCCCTCGCGTTGGCCCTCGACGCACTCGGTGTCGGTCCCGGCGACGAAGTCATCACGGTGTCACACACGTTTGTGGCGACAGCGAACGCCATCGTAGAGAACGGAGCGACGCCCGTGTTCGTCGACGTAGACCCTGAGACGTACTGTATGGACACTACCCAACTCGAAGCCGCCATCACCGAGGATACGGCCGCCATCGTTCCAGTCCACCTCTACGGCCACCCGGTGGACATGGACTCCGTCATGCAGGTCGCCGACCGCCACGACCTTGCGGTCGTTGAAGATGCCTGTCAGGCCCACGGTGCCGAATACCGCGGTCGGCAGGTCGGAACCTTCGGCGACGCCGCCTGCTTCAGCTTCTACCCGGTCAAAAACCTTGGTGCCTACGGCGACGGTGGTATCGTCGTCACCGACGATGATGAGATTGCTGACTTCGTCGAGGTCGCACGAAACGTAGGTCAAACTGAGAAGTACCACCACGAGATGGTGGGCGCGAACAGCCGACTCGACGAGATTCAAGCCGCCATCCTTCGGGCAAAACTCCCGTACCTCGACGAGTGGAACGAGCGTCGGCGAGAGATCGCGGCAGCGTACGACGAAGCTTTTACTGATTCGAATCTCGTGACTCCCGAGTCGGCGGATTACGCCACGCACGTCTACCACCTCTACGTTGTTCGCCACGAGCGCCGAGAGGCCTTCCGTGACCACCTAGACGATGCGGGCGTCCAGACGCTCGTCCACTATCCGGTGCCGGTTCACGAGCAATCAGCATATGATTACTTGGACGCCGGTCCGTATCCCGTCACGGAGCGCGTGACCGATCGGATCGTCTCGTTACCGATGTTCCCGTGGATGCAGGAAGCGGAAGTTGCGGAGGTCATCAACCGAGTACAGTCTTTCATCTGATATGGAGTTTTTGAAATGTACAACGAGACAATCGTCCGCCTGGAGACCCCCGTTGAAAATTCTAAATTATATATAAAATCAACTATTTTAATATGAGTGCGGAAAATACATCGAGTGACACTCAGGATGCGCTAACGTCGATATTTGAGAGTACCTCTGTAAACGTTGTAGGGACGTTTCTGACGCGGGGAATCGGATTTATCTCTATGCTTCTTTTGACTAACACATTGACGGAATCTCAGTTTGGGGTTTACGTTTACATTACCACGCTCATTTCCGTAGTCGGAGTGTTCTCACAGTTTGGTGCGAAGCAGTCATTGATGAAGTTCGTCCCCAGGTACAACTCCGAGACTCGTAATGACGTGTTCGGACTTGCACTAAGCATATCCATTCTGGGAAATATGCTCTTCGGCATCCTGCTTTATCTTCTTGCGCCATTCCTCAGTAGCGTCACTACTGGTGGACCGTCGTTCGTCACCGTATTACGGCTATTTTCAATTACTCTTTTCTTAAATTCTATTAGAATTACTGTTACAAGCGGGTTCCGGGGATTAGAACTCTCCCAGTACGGAATCTTCGTCGACCGAATTCTCTCTCCGATTATTAGACTGGCAGCAATCGGTGGCGCGATTCTGTTCGGTCACAAATTGGTCGGAATATCGATAGGAATTTTGTTCTCTGCAGCGGCCGTGTTGATAGCTTCCATCATTCTCCTGTTCTTTTTAACCGACCTCCGTCCAAGGTTTGCTCCAGAGCGAAAGTTGCTCCGGGAGTACGGGAAGTACGCTAGTACACTTCTCACTCGTAGCGTTGGGATGACACTCTACACGAAAATTGACATTCTGATACTTGGTGTGTTAGCAGCAACTTCTAACGTCGCCGTATACAAGATTGCGTGGGCCCTCGCCGTGATTGTTGATTTACCACTCAATGGCGTAGGGCAAGTATTTCCATCGATAGCTTCGCGGTACCACAGCCAAGGTCTTCGAGACGAGTTGGCAGAAGTATTTAGGATAGTCACAAAATTCACGTTTGTCTCGTCTCTTCTGCTCTTCACAGGTACCGTCGTTTTCCGTACAGAGCTTCTAAGACTGTTTGGTGAACAGTACGCGCAAGTGGGAACCGGCGTTCTCTTACTGGTTTCACTTGCTCAATTAATAAGTAACGCTGTTGGGCCTCAGGGGTACATCCTCCTAATGACCGGCTATCAGCGGTTAAACACGATGCAGATCTGGGCGTTCGGACTATTAAATGTCGTTCTCAACCTTCTTTTGATTCCGGAGTACGGGATTCTCGGAGCCGCCAGCGCAATGTTCATCTCGTACGTCCTGCTTGATGTCTTGCAGGTCATTGAAGTTTGGCACCTTCGAGGATACTTCCCCTTCTCTTATCAGTTGCTCAATCCACTACCTATCGGAGTTGTCGCAGGTGCGGTAATGGTGGGCTTTCGTGAACTTCTCGGTGGATTTTCGTCGATACTGATTGGGGGGTTTATCGGGTCGGTCGTTTATATTGTGCTCGTTTGGCTATTCGTGGTCGACGAGTCAGACATAGCCGCTCTACAGGAGTTTCGCTCCTAAGTCCTGACTGTGGCTTTTCGGCGGAACTTCGATAATCCCGACGGTAACTGTGACGCTCGGGCGGACGTTCACGATTACAAATGTCGGTGATTTCGTGAATCTGCGTAGGGGCGAACGATAAACAAAGATTTTACTCACCACCTCGCTACCGCTTGATTATGACTAAGACGCTCATTGTCGGCCTCGACGCGGCAACGTGGGACATCGTAGACCCTCTACTCGAAGCCGGGCGTCTTCCCAGCTTTGAACGACTCCTCAATAGAGGAGCGAGAGGAACGCTGACGTCGACGATGCCGCCCATGACGCCTCTCGCTTGGACCTCCATCGCAACCGGCGTCTCGCCCGGCGAACACGGCGTCTACGGGTTCCGCGAGCAAGACCCCGACACGTACGAGGTTTCGCCCGTCGAGTATGGTTCCGTCTCCAGTCCGGCAGTCTGGGACGTACTTGAGGCCCATGACCGTACCGTCGGGGTACTCAACTACCCTATTGTCTCGCCGCCGCCGGAGGTGGACGGGTTCTTCGTGTCGGGATTTCCGGGAACCGACGACGGGATTCGCGCCCATCCGACGGACGTCGAAACCCGGTTGCAGGACAGTGACTTCAAGGTGAAACCCGATCGAAAGCCCGCAGACAATCGACGAAAGTACTACGACGAAGTTCGTCGGATAACGGACGCTCAGGGTCAAGCGACGATCGACCTGCTGCAACGGTACGAACCGGACCTCCTCTGGTCCGTTTTCATGGGCATCGACTGGATTCAGCATTATCTTTGGGACGTCGAAATAGACGGAAGGAACGCGGTGAACGCGTGCTACGAGCACTTCGACGGCGTGTTGGGTGACCTCCTCAACGCAGTCGGCGAGGACTGGAACGTCGTCCTACTCTCTGACCACGGGGCCGGACAGATACGCGGCGAGATACACCTGAACGAACTGCTCGAGAATCTGGGCTACCTCGAACGCGAACAGTCGGACGATACCGTACTCGACACGCTCACCGAGACGACGCTGGAGGCCGGATGGCGAGTCGGAGCAATGCTCCCTCATGCGGCGAAGAAACAGGTGAAACGACTCCTTCCCGATTCGCTTCTGGGGGGAGCGCGGGACGCCGCTGGGGAGGGTAAGCAGAAGTTGCAGGAGACTGTAGATTGGGGAAACACGACCGCGTTCGCGTACGACGCGATGGGGAAGGTGTATCTCAACTCCACGAACCGCTACTCTGAGGGGACGGTGCCACCCGACCAGCACGACGAAACTGCGACGGAGATCGCCGAAAGACTGCTGGACCTTCGACACCCCGACACCGGCGAGTCGATCGTCGGCGAGGTGCACCGTGGCCGTGACCTCTACGCTGGTAGTCGGTCCGCGGCGGCACCCGACTTACTCGTCGAACCCGAGGACTGGCAGTATATGTGCTACGGGGACTTCGACGACGCCTGGATACATCCACCGCGCGACCGCTTCGCGGATCACACTCCCGAAGGAATCGCTATTGTCGCCGGAGACGATGTTGAGCAGACCCAGTTTGCCGCCGACTGCACTGCCATCGCGGCGGCCGTACTGGCGCTCGTGGGGACGCCCGTTCCGAAGGAGATGGACCGGGAACTTCTACCGCTCGTCGGTGGTGACCACCGACTCACTCGCGGGGAAGAGTACGTCTCCCGAGTCGGTTCTGGAGACGTTACCAAAGGCGTCGAAGAGCGGCTCCGGGACCTCGGCTATCGCTGAGGGCCCCCTTCTACGGCGAGGTTCGACTTCGAGTCTGCCGAGCTGGACTACAGGGAACGTAGGAACGTCAATTCCGCACTATTCTCCGACGGTGTTGTCGATACAGCGTTCGAGGGAGTCCTCGACCTTCATCTCGGGCGACCAGTTGGAATCCACGAAAGCATAGCTCATGCCCGGTTTGGCGTCGATCTGCTCATAGATGAAAGCACATACTGCCTGCGTCAATCCAGGCTAGTACTGCCTACGACAAAAACAAAATGAGCTTGCAGGATTATCGCTCGTGCAGCAGCGTTTCCAGATTCTCCTTGACGTACTCCTTGTCGCGGTTCTCGACGTACCAGTCGATGGTCTCGGCCATCCCGTCCTGAAGGCTGTACTCGGGTTTCCACCCGAGTAGCTCCTCGGCGCGGGTCGTGTCGGCCGCGCGGTGGCGGACGCCGACCGGCTTGTCGGTCATCCGGTTGATCTCGTCGGGCTCCCAGCCCACGTAGTCGAAGATGGCCTCCGCCACCTCGTTGATGGAGATGTACTCCGGGATGCCGGCGTTGACCGGCGTGCCGTCGGAGATTTTCTCGTTGGCCAGCACCAGCGCGTTCACGATGTCCGAGACGTAGGTGAAGTTGCGGGTCTGCTCGCCGTCTCCCCAGATTTGGTAGGGGTCCTGCTCGGCGTACGCCTTGGCGATGAGCGCGACGATGGCGTGGGTCTCGTTCTCGCGGGGGCCGTAGGCAGTGAAGATGCGGACCGCGCTCGTGTCCACGCCGTACTGCTCGTGGAACGCCTGCAGGGAGCGCTCGCCCATCAGCTTCGCCCAGCCGTACGTCTCGTCGGCGTAGGCTCCGCCGCGCTCGTCGAAGCTCACCATGTCCTCTCGCAGGCGGCGCTTCTCCTCCTGGATGTCGGTCGGGTAGGTACAGGCCGACGACGCGAACGTGATCTTCTCGACGCCGTTCTCCACTGCGGACTCGAACACCATGTTGTCCAGCGCCATGTTGGTGGCGCAGTTCGCTGGGTAGTTCGAGATGTACCCTCGGCCGCCGTGGTCGGCCGCGAGGTGGAACACGCGGTCGATGTCTTTCGTCGCCTCGTCGGCGAACTGCCAGTGCTTGAGATTACCGCTCACGACCTCGATCTCGTCGCGGACCGCCGCGAGGTTCTCGTCGGTGCCGCTGGAGAAGTTGTCGGCAACCCGGACGGTCGCGCCGCGCGCGACGAGGTCCTCCACGAGGTGCGAGCCGATGAACGACGCCCCGCCCGTCACGAGGACGCGCTCACCGTCGAAGCTCATCGGGTACCTCCCGCCGCGACGGCGGCTTCCTCGGCGTCCAACTCCTCGGCGGCCCACTCGTAGACATCTCGCAGGCCGACTTCGAGCCGGACCGAGGGTTCCCAGTCGAGCGACTCCTTCATTTTCTCGTCGTCGGCGGCGTACTTGTCGGTGCCCGTCGGCTTCGAGAGGTCGTGTTCGATGGAGATATCCTTTCCCGAGATGTCCACGATGGTCTCCGCGAGTTCGTTGATGGTGACGACCTCGTCACCGTTGCCGAGGTTGACGGGTTCGCCGTCGGCCTTCTTCTCGATGGCGCGGACCATCCCCTCCACGAGGTCGGTGACGTAGATGAACCCGCGCTGCTGGGTGCCGTCACCGAACAGTTCGATGGAGCCGCCGTCGCGCTCCTCGATGACCTTCCGGCAGAGCGAGGGGATGACGTGACTGCTGTCGGGGTCGAGACTCTCGCGCGGCCCGTAGCAGTTGAAGATGCGAACCATCGCGGTGTCGAGGTCGCAGTCCTCGTGGTAGGCCTGACACGCGACTTCTCCGAGGACCTTCGCCCACCCGTAGGTGCTATGTGGGTCCGCCGGGATGGCCTGGTCCTCGCTGAAGCGGTTCAGGTCGTCGTGCTGCTGGCGGTAGATGCAGGCGCTGGAGGCGAACAGGAACCGGTCCACGTCGTTGATGCGGGCGGCTTCGAGCATGTGCTGGTTCATCAGCACGCTCGGGGTGAGTCCGCCGACGTTCTCGCGCTGAATGTAGTGAATCCCCCCGACGCTCGCCGCGAGGTGGAACACGTGGTCGACGCCTTCGGTCGCCTCGATACAACCCTTGTGGGTGGTGAGGTCGACCGGGCACAGTTCCACGTCGTCGGCGAGATATTCGATGTTCTCGGGGGACCCGCGGGAGAAGTCGTCCGCGATGACGACCTCACAGCCGAGCTCAAGGAGGTGTTCGGTGAGGTGGCTTCCGATAAAGCCCGCCCCTCCAGTAACGAGTACGGTTTCGTCTTCCCACTTCATAGGTAGTCACGCCGACTACTGGTTATTATAACTACTGACATTGGGCTGTTTGGCAGGTGGTTATGTTCGTCCTGTGCCCGATTATCGAAAGAACCAACACTGATTGTGAGGCTGATACCGACAATGGAAGTCGTCCTGTTCGATCAGCACGCGTCCGGCCACCACCTCGAATACGCGAGTCGAATGGCCGCCGAATTGGGCGAATTAGGACTCTCGACCTCGTTTCTCGGCGTCGAACGAACAGAGCGCCACGGCGCATTCTTTGAGGGGACCGACATATCGTTCCTCACCGAGGAGACGACGCTCTCCGCGGACGCCGACGTGGTTTCGATAGTAGAGGCGGCCGGTGAGTTCGTATCTCGAACCGATGGCGGCACGGACCGTCGGACTGTACGGCTGTCTACGGACTGGTCGGTTGGACCGCGTGTTGGTTCACTCTCGGGAAGCCGCCCGATTCGTGGAACAGTTCGGGTTCGACGTTCCGGTTTCGACGGTACCGGACCCACTCGACCCGTTCTTCGAATGGGGCGTCTCGCGCGCCGAAGCTCGAAATCGACTCGACATGCGCGACGACGAGCAGATAGCGTTGTACTTCGGTCAACTCCGCGACGACAAAGGCATCGACCTACTCCTCGACGCCCTCGAACGGTACGAAGGACCGCCATTTCAGATGGTCATTGCAGGACCGCCCGACGATGTGGACCAGGCCGACGTGGCTGCTACCGACCTCTCGGAGCAGATTAGCCTCCGGACAGACATCGAATTCGTCCCGCAGGAAGACGTCCCCTACTACTTCCTCGCTGCGGACGCGGTAGTTGTACCCTACCGACGAACGTTCGGAGCACAACGGACGAGTGGCGTCTTTCAGAAGTCGTGCGGTGCACTTCGACCGCTGGTCGCGTCCGATTTTGGAACGCTCGGACGACGGGTTCGCGAGAAGGGGTTCGGTACGACGTTCGACGCCGGGTCGCCGTCAGCGCTCGCCGACGAGCTTGCCGATGTCGCACGCGGTGACGTGAGCGTCGACGAGGGGTCGATGCGAGCCTACGTGGCCAGGCAGACGTACGAGCGAGCCGCCGAGTCGGTCGTGGACGCGTATAACAACCGTTAAGTGAATTGCATGCAGTGCCCCGATAACTGTCTTCGATGATCCACGACACCTCCCTCCGGCAGTTTTGGCGTGCTCCTAGCCTGTCCTCTGTCCTCGTGGTCGCCATGGTCGCGAGTTTTCCGCTCTCCGGCTTCGCCCCGGTGAGCGTGGGAAGCGTCGGAATCAAGTTCAGCTGGTTGGCAGGTTTCGCTATTGTCTTGGTCGGCGGCGTTCGCGCCATCCGACGGGGTTTCGTCCGCTGGTCCCAGAGCATCCTCCTGCTCGCGCTCTGGCTCGGCTGGGCGAACGCGACGGCGGTCTTGCCGCTCGCGTCAGGCGACCCTGCTCGCATCCGGGAGTTCGTGTTCGGCGTCCTCCGACTGGGGGCGTTCTTCGGGGTCGCCCTCGGCGTGTACAATCTCGATATCGACAGAGAAGACCTGAAGACGTTCTTCAGAGCGACGGCGGTCGTGGCGGTGGTGGTCTCCATCTTCGGATTGTACCAATTCTTCGCACGCAAGTACCAACTCCCGTTCGCGTACCTGACGATGACGAATCCGTCGTTGATAGGGCATGGGCAGGCCGGTAGTGCGTACTACACTGACGGTGTGTTCGCCCGCATCTCGTCTCTCTTCCCCGAACCGTCGTGGCTCGGGATGTACCTTGCTGATGTGCTGTTCGCCCTCGCAGTGCCACTCCTCTACGGCGTTTCCGAAGACGTACTGTTCGACTCCCGGCGGACGAATCTGGCCCTCCTCTCCGTCGTCGCAGTAGCGTTCGCGGTTGCGTACTCGCTCGGGGCATTCGCCGCGCTGTTCGTCGCGGCGGTCATCGTGGTGGCGGTCGACTGGTCGAACGTCCGCAGCCGACTAACCCGGACACTCGCCGTTCCGACTGCGACCTTCCTCGCGTTCGACCTCGTCGTCGCAGGCGGTCGCATCACTGTGGTCATCCTGAAACGCGTCGCCGGGCTCGGCTCGAAAGTGTTCGGGCCGTACGTGGCTTGGCTTCCAGTTCCGACGGTGTCCCTGCCCGAACTACCTGACGTTACCATTCCGTCGCTATTCGGTCTGTTCGCCTCCTCGTCGTCCGGTTCTTCCGGTTCTTCCGGGTCGAGTGGGATTGAGACGGTGACCCGCTCCAGCCTTGACGTTCGGGGGGACCGAATCCGGTCGGGTATCGACGTGTGGCTCGACCGCCCGCTCACGGGCGTCGGACTGAACAATTACCAGTTCCACGCCGAGCGCGGCGTCGAGTTCATGGGTCACACCTACGGCTGGACGTTCAACTACTTCAAGATACTCGCGGAACAGGGGATCGTCGGTATTCTGCTGTTCGCCATCTTGCTCGGGCACGTTCTCCGACAGTTCCATCGCTCCGCGACCGTCGTGCTCGAAACCGACAAGACGATGGCGGCTCTCCTCCGAACGTGCTTCAGTTTCGTAGTGTTCGCTGGCGTTAGCGCGATGTTCGTCAACCAGTTCTTCGCGATTCGCGTCTGGTTCTACGTCGGAATCGGTTGCGCTACAGTCTCGTTGGCTGCCCCTAGCACCGTTCGAACGCTCGGGATTCCCAATCAGTATCTTCCGAACTGGGTGACCGAAGAGTCATGGAACTAGTGTGGCTCACGCCGGGGACGCCCTATCCCCCGAATCAGGGCGAGCGCGTCGTGACGTTCAACCGAATCAGGCGACTGGCCGACCGCGGTCACGAGGTTCACGTCCTCTCAGTCGTTGACGACGAGTCGGAACTCGACCGGGCGGACGAGATGGAGGCCTACTGCGCGTCGACCACCTACGCAACCCGACGCCGGGGTGCGAAACTCTACGCTGAGAGCCCGCGGCTCCCGTACCCAGTGGCGAGTCGATACGTCCCGAAGCTCCGGAACAGGCTTGACGAACTTGCCGACACCGCGGACGTCGTGGTCGCCGAACACACGAACATGACCAAGTACGCCACCGATTTGGAGCTACCGACGTGCTTCAGTGTCCATAACATCGTCACGAAGACGCTGTTCGGGATGGCACGCTCGAAAGCCCCGTCGCCGAAAGCGATTCCGTACGCCGTTGAGTCGGCCCGGATGCTCCAGTACGAGCGCACCGTCTATGGAGATGACGTGTTCGATTCTTACGTGTTCTTATCTTCGGAAGAACGTGCAAGCATCGCAGACGGATTCCCCGGAATCGCCGACAGCACTTGGGTGTCACCCGTGGGTGTGGACGCCGAGCGATTCGACTCCCCGGACTCACTTCCAGAGGAGTACGCTGCCGACGTCCCGACTATCGTCTTCACTGGAACGATGCGTTACGAGCCGAATGTGGACGCCGTCGAGTGGTTCGTCGAGGAAGTCTTCCCGGAGGTCCGGTCCGCGAGTCCGGACGCGAGATTCCTCGTCGTCGGAAAGGAGCCGACGGAGCGCGTCAGACGCCTCGAATCACGGCCCGGCGTCACCGTGACGGGGATGGTTCCGGCCGTTGAGCCGTTCATCGACGCGGCCGACGTAGTGGTCGTACCACTCAGAGAGGGCGCTGGCGTCAAGATCAAGCTCCTCGAAGCCCTCGCAAGCGGGTCGGTCGTGGTGTCCACGACGACGGGAGTCGAGGGTGTCGACGTCGACCACGGAGAACACCTTTGGGTCGCCGACGACGCTTCGTCTTTTGCAAGCCACGTTATCGACGCTCTCTCAACTCCCGAGGGCGACCGCCAGCTTGCCGCCCGCGGCCGAAACCTAGTGACCGAGAAGTATGCGTGGCCGTCGGTCGTCGACGAACTAGAGGCCCACCTTCGCGCCCTTGCGAAGTGATTCGATACACATTTGAACCAGACGGCGGGAGAGACGAACGTGGTCCGAAACGTCTTCCTGCTCACGATTGATGCACTCGGTGCCGAACATGTCGGGCATCTCGGTTACGACCGGAACACGACGCCGCACTTAGACGAACTGAGTGAGCAGGGAGTGACGTTTCAGAACTGTTTCGCCCAGAGTTCCCACACGCGAGAGTCGATGCCGTCGCTGTTCTTCTCGGCGTACCCGTTCGACCTCGGGTCCGTCGGTCCGGTCCCAGAGGACAGGCCAACGATAGCGACCACGATTTCGGACGCGGGGTTCGCCACGGCAGGGTTCCACTCGAACCCGTACCTCTCCCGCGCGTACCGGTTCGAGCGCGGGTTCGACGAGTTCGACGACGGCCTGCCGCTCGCTCGGAACCGACTGTTGACGTTCCTCCACCGGGCGATCAACCACTTCAAGCTCGAACCGTACGTTCGGGCCGACGACCTCGCCGACCGCGGCCGGTCGTGGCTCGACGGGACGGCGGCCGACCGGCGGTTCCTCTGGTTGCACTTCATGGATCCGCACGGACCGTACCAACCGCCAGCGGAGTATCAGCGGATGTTCCGCGACGATGTGGTCGGCAAGCGGACCGCGAAGCGGCTCTGGCGGCGGTCCGTTGACGACCCGGAGTCGCTGTCGGACGCGGACCGACGGACGCTGATGGACCTCTACGACGCCGAGATTCGGTACACCGACGAGATGATCGGCCGGTTCGTGGACGACCTCCGGTCGCGCGGCCTGCTGGAGAAGTCGCTCGTGGTCGTTGCGGCCGACCACGGTGAGGAGTTCGGCGAGGACGGTATCTTCGGACACCCTCGACGGGTCACCGAGCGGCTCACCCACGTACCACTGGTCGTCCTTGGACCGTCGGTACCGGCCGACATGACGGTCTCGCGGGTGGTCGAGAACGTCGACATCGGGCCGACCATCTGCGAACGGTGCGGCGTCGACGTGCCGAGCGAGTTCGCCGGGCAACCGCTGGCGTTCGACGCCGACGGGTCGGTCTCGAACGACCAGAACGCGTCGAAGACCGGCAACGGGATAGACTCCTTGGCGTCCGACGGCGTTGCGGTCATGGAGGCTCACGGGGAGGGCAAGGCGTCCGACCGTCGCCGGTTCGCGCTCCGGACGGACGACTACCGCTACCGCGCCGAGTACAACGACGAGGGCGAACTCTACGACGAGAGCGTCGCTGCTGTCTCAACTGGCGTCGACGAGGCTGACGAGTCGGTCCGGGAACGACTCGCCGAGCGCCTCCTCGACCACGTGACGGCCACCAACGCGCTGGCCGACCCCGCGCGGCCGGAGGCCGCCACGGCCGTCGACGGCGTGGTCAAGGACCGACTCGACGACCTCGGCTATCGGGAGTGATACGAAACGTATGGATGTCCTACAAGTTAGTCAGTTCTATCCGCCCCACACCGGCGGGATAGAGCGAGTGGTCCAACAGCTCTCGGAGGGGTTGGTGGGCCGGGGTCACGACGTGTCGGTCCTCTCGGCCGTCCCGCGGGGGACCGGCCAGCGTGGCTGTCGGAACGGCGTCAGAGTCCACCGTGCCGGGAGTCTCGGAAAACTGCTCTCGGTACCGGTCGCGCCGACGCTCCCGTACCACGTCCGTCGACTCGTTCGGACCCACGACGTGGTCCACTACCACCTCCCGCATCCGCTCGCGGCGGTCTCGCACCTCGCCGTCGCCCCGCGGGACGCGACGGTGGTCGTGACCTACCACAGCGACATCGTGCGGCAGGCGACGGTCGCCCGCGCCTACCGGCCGTTCCTCGAACGCTTCCTCGACCGGGCCGACCGGATTCTCGCAACGTCGCCAGCGCTGGTCGAACACTCGCAGGTACTGCCCCGATACGAGGACAAGTGCGAGGTCGTTCCTCTCGCCGTGGACCTTGACGAATATCCCGACCCCGACGAACGCTCCGACTCCGACGAGGGCGGCCCGGCGTCCGCGACGTCGAGTCCGACGCTCGACATGGCCGACGACGAGCCGGTCCTGCTGTTCGCCGGTCGCCTCATCTACTACAAAGGGCTGGAGTACCTGCTCGAAGCGATGGCTGATGTCGATGCGACACTGCTGATTGCGGGCGACGGCGACCGTCGGGAGACCCTCGAAGCGAGGGCGGAGTCGTACGGAGTCGCCGAGACGGTACAGTTCCTCGGCTACGTCTCCGACGAGCGTCTTCACCACCTCTACGACCAGGCGGACCTGTTCGTTCTGCCGTCGTCGGCACCCAGCGAGGCGTTCGGTATCGTCCAACTTGAGGCGATGGCCCACGGTACGCCGGTCGTCAACACCGACCTGCCGTCGGGCGTCCCGTGGGTCAGCGAGCATGACAAGACCGGTTTGACGGTTCCACCCCATGACTCGGCCGCGCTGGCGGACGCCATCAACGAACTCCTCTCCGACGCGGACCGACGGCGTCGATACGGCCGAAACGCCCGATTACGCGTGGAAAACCGGTTCAGCGAGAGACGGTTTCTCGACGACACGGAAGTCCTCTATCGGGAGTTGGTGACGGATTAGTGACACAGGGGGCGGTCGGAGCTCTCGTGTGGCCACGTTGCCCGTCGTGTCGGTGTGATTTCACCGGCTGAGACATCGCAACCAACTTACTCTCCATTTTTATACTATACGCTACGAAGTTCACATCGAATGAACAGTAGACAGTTACTGTCCAATCTTCCGGACAGTCTCATAGCGATAGGGAGGAAAATCGAAGAAGCGAACTATGAGCATCGGATTTGGCCATTCGAAAAAGAAATCGACGGGGTTCGATACAAGAGTTACAATCTCGAACCGGCGCGGTCCGAGTCGATGCTCGAAGCAATACTCGCGGAGGCTTCCGCTGGCGACGTAGTCCTTGACGTCGGTGCGAACGTAGGCGATTAGTCCTTACCGCTGGCCGAGAAGGGATGTCGTGTTTACTCGTTCGAACCAAATCCCCAAACGTTCGAGCAATTCCGGAAAAAGTCGCCGCTTCCTCAAGCCGGCACCGAATCGAACCGATGAATCTCGGCCTGTCCAACGATTCCGACGAGTTGACCTTCTACATGTCGTCCCAGTCGGGACGGAGCTCGTTCAACGAGTACAATGCCAAGTACGGTGACGAGGAGATACTCGGGACAAGTACCGTCTCGGTTGAGACGCTCGACGGTCTCGTGGCCGACGGCGAAATCGAACCGCCGGACTATCTGAAAATCGACGTAGAAGGTCTAGGCCTCGAAGTCCTACGAGGTGCCGAACAGGTCATTCAGAATCACGAACCGAATATCTACTTCGAACGTCACGAAATTTCCAACGACGAGACACGTACGCCCCACACCTGCCGAATGACGATTTTCACGTCGAACCAGAACGATTGCTTGCGGACGTACTCCACGTCGTAGCGCAACTTCTCTTCAGGTTCGTGGCCCGTCGCGCCGTTGATCTGCGCCAATCCAGTCAGCCCCGGCTTGATGAACCATCGCTTGCGCCACTCCACGACGCCCGACCGAATGTCGGCGTCCAACTCGGGGCGCTCGGGTCGCGGTCCTACAACGCTCATGTCGCCGACCAGAATCGACCAGAGTTGCGGAATCTCGTCCAGATGGGTCTGGCGGAGGAACCGACCGACGCGCGTGACGCGTGGGTCCATGCCGCCAGCGTCCTCGTCGCTGATGGTCGCGCCGGTCTCGGCTTCGGCGTCGGTCACCATGCTCCGGAACTTGTACACCTCGAAGGTCTCGCCCAGTTCGGCGGTGCGCTCCTGACTGTAGAACACCGGGCCGGGGCTGTCCAACTTGATAGCCACCGCAATGACGGCGATGAAGGGCGCGAACGCGAGCAATCCCACCGCCGCGAACGCCACGTCGAAGACGCGCTTGAACACGTAATCCTGCCAGTCCCACGGTTCGAGTTCGATATCCACTATCGTCTCGGTGCCCGTCGCCGTCGTGGCGGTCAGCACATCGTCGGCGTGGTCGCGGTGGACCTTCGCGTCCACGCCGCGTTCGTAACAGGCGTCGAGCGCGCCGAAGAACTCCGCGCGGTCGGGGTGGGCGAACGCCAGTACCGCGGTGTCCACGTCGTACTCGACGAGCACCTCGTCCAGTCGGGAGAGGCCGCCGAGGCAGTCGAGGTCGGCGAGCCCCTTCTCGCCGCTCCCGTCGGCGACGGCGGGCGTCGCGACCCCCCGGTCGCGCTCGGAGTAGTACGGACTGGGCGGCGAGACGTAGCCGACCACCGGCACGTCTGTCGCGGCCAGAACGTCCCGAATCTCCTCGGGGTCGTCGCCGACGACGACCGCTCGCTCCTCGCGGCCGGGCCGGTAACCGATGGCGACGAACCACGCCGGGAACGCGACCAGCATGACGACGACCGTCAGCGCGAGCGTCGAACGCGGAAGCGGGTAGCTGTAGTCGAAGTAGCCGACCGCCGCCATCGCGAATCCGGCGACGACGACGCGCTTCTGGGTCAGCAGAATCGTGTCGAGGATGCGCCGAGGACGAGGTTTGAACAGCGGGAGGAGACACCCGAACACGATGAGTGCGCTCGTCACCGCCGCGAGCGTCAGTTCGTCGCCCGTCAACACGTTCGCGGGGAGTCGCCGGAACACCGGGACGACCGTCGTCAGCCACTGTGCCGCGGGATGGTTGGCAGCGACCACGGCCGCCACAGTCCCCAGCAGGGTCCCGACGACGCTCACGACTCGATACCGATGTCCCGACAGCATCACGCTATCCCGCACAGTCAGTTAGCTTAAAAGCTATGGAGTCCCGCGTCAGTGTGACGGATTGACATCTCAGGAGTTCCGGACGAGCGGCTCGTACATCTCCTCGGCCAACACCCGAATCTCGATGTTGTCGGTACTCCCGATGTTCATCGCCTCGCCGTCGGCCGCGTCGGTCTCCAGCAGGGTCCGGTTGGCCTCCACTACGTCGCCGACGAAGGTGAAGTCCCGCGTCTGGGTGCCGTCGCCGTAGATGACCGGCGGTTCGCCGTTCATGCACCGCGAGACGAAGTTGCTGATGGCCATGTTCGGCCGCATCCGCGGACCGTACACCGTGAAGTACCGCAGGGAGACGGTCGGCAGGCCGTACACCTCGTTGTAGACTCTGGCGTACTGCTCTTGGGCGACTTTGGAGGCACCGTAGGGACTGACCGGCGTGTTCGGGTGCTCCTCGTCGTAGGGCAGATACTCGGGCTTGCCGTACACCGACGACGACGAAGCGACGACGACGCGCTCGGTGTCGGAGTCCCGCGCGGCCTCCAGCACGTTCAGCGTCCCCGAGACGTTGATGTCGTTGACCTTCTGTGGCTCCTCGACGCTCGTCCGGACGCCAGCCTGCGCCGCCTGATGGAAGATTACGTCGGCGTCGTTGACCCGTTCGCCGACGACCTCCTCGTCGCGCACGTCGCCTTCGACCAGTTCGTACGAGCCGTCGCTCTCCGCGGCCGCCTCGCGTGCGGCTTCGACGTTGTGCTCCTTGATGCCCGTGTCGTAGAACGGTTCGAAGTTGTCGAGCGCGACCACGTCGTGGCCGTCGCGGGCGAACTTCTCGGCGAGGTGGCCGCCGATGAACCCGGCACCGCCGGTAACGAGTATTCGCATCACCTACTGGCCGCAACCGCGAATAGCAAAAAGCCACCGAGTCCGACCGAGCGTTCAGTTGGCGGGCGCTTCGGTCGAGTCGGCCTCCTCCGAGTTGTCCGACTCGTCCGGGTCGGCCTCCTCGTCCCGGAGGAGCCGTTCTGCTCGCTCGCGGTCTTCGGGATAGCCAACGTCGACGCGCCAGCCGTCCATGCGGATGGCGTCGATGGTCCGACCGCTCTGGATGAGCAGGTCGATGGCCTCACTTATCTCGTACTCGCCGCGGTTGGAGGGTTGGACCAGATGGCAGGCGTGGAAGATGGCGGGCGTGAAGGTATAGAAGCCCGTCATCACGAGGTTAGAGGGTGGGTCCTCGGGTTTCTCCACGACGTCGGTAATCTCGCCGTAGTCGTTCGTGTCACACACTCCGTACCGGTCGGCCTCGTCGTAGGGCACTTCTTCGGTCAGGAACGCGGCGTCGGCCCTCTCTTCCTGCTGGCGCTTCACCACGTCGCCGAGGTTCGCGTCGAAGATGTTGTCTCCCAGAATCAGCATGAAGTCGTCGTCGATGTGTTCTTCCACGGTCAGCAGGGCGTGGGCCAGCCCTTCTGCTCGCGCTGATGCGAGTACGTTATCGGCACGCCCTCGTACTCGTCGTCGTAGTGTTCGATGATGCCCTGTTTGCGGTACCCCACGACGACGACGAACTCGTCGGCCCCTAGTTCGGCCAACTGCTCGAAACAGTGGGTCAGAATGGGTTTTCCGTCGACTTCGACCATCCCTTTCGGCTTCTCCTCGGTCAGCGGCCGGAGGCGAGTCCCCTCGCCCGCGGCCAGCACGACGGCTTTCATGTAGACGGTACCCCTCTCCGAGTGTTAAAATAGTTTTATTCTCTCTCTCCGACGAACTCGGCTCTACGCGCCGACCGTGACGTTACCGCCGTTCTCGACGGCGCCCTCGGAAACTTCGACCGTCGAATCCCCAACCGAGTACGACCCCGCGTAGGGAACCGTCACGGAGAAGTTCCCGTCGGGACCGGCTCGAACGTTCCGTCGGTACGTGAACGACGCGCCCTGGATTTCGACTCGCTTGGAGAACGTCACCGTCTCGTTGCTTCCGACCGTCCCGGTGATATTCGCTCCCGGCACGAGCGAGAACACCTTTATCGACCCGTCGTCGCTCGCGTAGAGCGCTCGGTAGTGACCCGCGCCGCTGGCACCGCTCGGTTCGGCACTCCCGAATCGTTCGTGGAATCTCACGTAGTTCATCTTCGGCGGAACCTGCCCGTTCACGTTGACGTTCTTGGTGACGACGAAGCCGACCTCCTCGTGGAGCTTCTGATACTGCGCGGCGGGATTCGAGGACCTGAGGAACTCCTCGTAGTGTCCTCTGGCGTACGCATACGATTTTGACTCCCCGCTCACGAAGTAATTGTACATCCGGTTACGACCCCACTTACTCAAGACGTAGTTTTGGGGGTACTCCCAGTCACGTCCTTCCGCGTAGCCGTTCATCCACGTCGCGGCCTCGAATTTCTCGTCGACGATTTTCACTTGCTCGTGGCGAACCGCAGTTTGTGCACTGCCCGCACTGATGAGGAACAAGAGAAGGACCGCAAGCGTCGCAACGGTCCCCGTGTCGGGCAATTCGAGGGTTGGCCGAACAGACTCTTCGGCGTTGAGTCCACTGCGAGACTCGTCTTTATCGCCGAAGCCGACTGCCGAAATCAGGTCAACCTTTGCGGCGAATGCGACGAACCCGTAGCCAGATAGTACTGCCGCGAAGGGTGCGAACTCCCCGACGAACCGGCGTTGGAACGCCGCCAGTACGAGAAAGTACCCCGCGTAGGTACAGACGACCAGCCATGGGACGTTCTTGCGTCGGTAGGCTTGCCACGAGACTAGTGCGAGCATCGGCACCGCGAGCAACCACGCGAAGCCGAGTTCGAGAATCGGTCCGATGAAGAACCCCGACGGACCGCCCGCGAAGATGGATTGCGTCTCGGCCGCACCGGAGTTGAACAGGAGAACGTCGAGTTGACTGTACAGGCGGTTCGCGTACGTCGGCAGGACGAATTGGAGGAGTACCAGCGCGCTCAACGCGCCCGCGACTTCGGCACCCCCGAGGACGAAGGCGGGCATCCCGACCCGACGCACCGCCTCGCCCGCGAGTGAGACGCCCAGTACGCCGACGAACAACAGTGACGGGGAGTAGGCCACCACGTCGGTGTGCCACCCGAAACCGGTGTGCGCGAGGTGCGAAAGGAGGGCGGCGACCGCCAGTCCGGCGAGGAGCGGCGCGCTCGCGACGAGCGGCGACCGGTCGTCGCGAACGTCGGCGGCCGCTCGGACCGCGGCGAAGACGCCGATAGCACCGATGAGCAGCGGTCCGGCCTCCCACGCCATCACCTGTCCGGCGACCGCGACACCGAGCGCGCCCGCCGCGAGCCACGGCCGGGGCGACGAGAGGTCCTCGCGCTCGACGCCCGAGAGCCAGACCAGCGCGAGCGCGGTCAGCGCGAGCCACGGGTAGTCGAAGGCGTGGTGGTCGGCGAACCCGAGGCCGGTCCGGTAGGCGAACGCGGGAATCGCCGCGAGGAAGACGACCGAGGAGAGCGCGACCCGGCGGTCGTCGGTGACCCGGACCGCCAGCGCGTAGACGAGGAGCGAGATGGCGAGCGCCGAGACGACGGGGTACCACGCTAGCACCGACCCGGCGGCGTCGGTCCCGCCGAGGAGGTTGGTGAACCACCAGAGCGTCCCGACCATCAGCGGTTCGCCCTTCGCGACGGCACTGGGGAGTCCCGAGAGGACGCTGAAGTCGAAGACGCCGGTCGCCTCCGCGGAGAGCTGTTCGACCCAGTAGCGGTAGTAGTAGGGGTCGTTCGAGGGCAGGACGACGTACTCGCCCCGGAAGACGTTCGGGAAAATGTACGTTCGCATCACGGCGACGAACGCCAGCGCGGCGGCGAGTCCGCCCGCTTCGAGCCGCGAGAGCGAGGGGAGCGATTCGAGCGAGAACGACGAGAGGGCCGGACCGCCCCTCTCGCCCGCGTCGTCCGCGGTTTCCGAATCTCCGTCGAGACCCGCGCGGACGGCGTCGGGGTCGGCGACTTCGTACCCGTCGCCGTTCTCGGTGACGATGTCGCGGGAGACGAGTTCGCCGAAGGTGCCCGAGTCCACGGGCACGTCGTCGAAGGTCCAGCCGTCGGCGCGCTCGTCCACCGCGAGGACCTCGCGGAGGTCCGATTCGAGGTCGGGTTTCTCCTCGAGGAGGGCGTCGGTCGCCTCGCGTACAGTACTCATGGTGGGCGAATGTCGTGAGTAGGGTATAAACGCTACGAAGGTCCGACGAGATAACAGGTCGCTCGGCGAAGGGGAGATGGACAGGGCTTTCCGCGTCCATCCCGCGCTCCCTCGCGTGACGACGACAGAGCCAACTGCACACCACGCTGGCGTGACGGTGACGGACTTGGACCGCGCGGTCGCGTTCTACCGCGACGTGTTGGGTCTGGACGTGTTGGACAGATTCTCCGTTTCTGGCGAGGAGTT
>SDGW01000188.1_pt1 | contig 26393 bp, 23 predicted proteins | sample 2873831 | NCBI WGS metagenome assembly SDGW01 (sample SAMN08132700, study PRJNA421101) | hypersaline lake metagenome | isolation source: celular fraction 0.22 microns magnesium sulfate-rich crust from ephemeral... | place: Spain: Penahueca Lagoon, Toledo | collected 2011-07 | reverse complement strand
ATCGGTTTACCGTATAACTCGATTAAGTGATTCGTTGCTACAGTTTAGAGGTTGACGCGAGCATTAAGATCTAATAATCCCGGACGAGCGTGTCTTAGGTGAGATCTGTCTATTTTTTACAAGTCGACGCCGCAGCACGTACGCTGCGCCACAGGTGGCGGTGAGTGGGCTACCGACTCCGAAATCACCAACATCATGGATGACTGCCGTAGACCTTTGATCCTCGATGATTTCCAACTGTAATTTTGGGTAGTCGTTGGGTTCTGTCTGGTCCATATGGTCTTGAAATCCAGCCCAGATATCGTTTCAGCTACGGAGCCGCCTTGTATCCGTTACAAATTCACAAAAAGTGTAGTTTATATAACATAAAAATTTTTTATGTATTTGGCTACTGTTTTTATTTTTGGTATCCCATCGAACAGCAAGAGAGCAGTTGTAAGCGCGGCAAGTAAGATCCCTTCAGTGGGCAAGCTCTTTATATCAACAGATGAGAGATACCCAATTATGCTCCGATCTGTCTCACCAGGATACTGATAGGCTGGAATTACTGGCCACAACAGTGACCCAAGTTTCGTCCATTGCCCGTCTATTACGGCTGGACTGAAATCAGTGAGCACGTGCAGAAGATGACCACTGACGAACGCTCCAGTCTCGGTCTGTCGGTCGAACCGTTGTCCAGCGTACCAGGCGACGATACCGAGGATGATAGCGAACAACAACGAATGGCCGAGACTCCGTCCGGATGGAAGAAACCCGAACGTCCAGGAGAGAGGTTTGTCGATCAAATCCGGGAGCTGTGTGCCGAAGGCGAGAGCAACCACCGCTACTCCCTCTGGAGGTCGGTGATATCGAAACCGAACTGCCAGTGAATAGCAGATATAGCCGACCGCGAAATGACCCCATGGATACATTGGACCTCTTACTCCGAACTTCCGAGTTGGTCGAGCGAGACATTCAACGAGTACTGAACGACCGACATGAAAACCGAAATCGAGCCCAGAAAGACAAGGAGCATCGATAACAGCACGTATTCACTGACGACTGTGCCGCTGGTTACGAACTCAGAGATGGTCCAATAGGCGACGCCGATACCGGACAGAGAGAGCAGCAATCCTGGAATGCCGTACACCGTTACCGGTCGTTCACGTTCAAACGTCGTGATGATCCTACGGACGATACTATACCCCTGACTGATCGGATGGCGTGTACTGGGGTTCGATACGTCGTAGGTAATCGTCGTCGGTACTTCTGCTATCGTGAACCCCTGTGAATTCGCAAACTGGAGGATATCAGTGCTTGCACTCATCCGGTCGTCGATAACATCGGTATTTTCGGCTATCGAGCGAACGGCGGTGGTGTTGTACGAACGGAACCCGCTTTGAGCGTCCGTAATCTGTGATGCTGGTCGTAGCTTGCCCATACTGAGGTTGACGAGTGAATTGATTACCCACAGCCCAGACCGCCGATACAGTGGCATATCCGTGGCTGTTGTCTCACCGAACCGTTTTCCGATAACGATCTCTGCCCCCGAGCGCTGATGTTCAGCTATTAGCTTCGGAATATCACTGGTATCGTGTTGGTCGTCCCCATCAAGGATCAGTAACACCTCAACAGATCGCTTGTTGGCTTCCTCGAAGATGGTTTTTAATCCACATCCGTAGCCTCTGTTTCGGTCATGTTCGACGACTACTGCACCGGACTCACGGGCTCGGGATGCCGTCTGATCGGTGCTTCCGTCATCGACGACAAGGACTTCGTCAGCGTGATCCAGTGCTGCTTCGATGACTGTCCCGATCGTCTCGGCTTCGTTGTAGGCGGTAATCCCGACGAGGATGTTCGTCTGTGCGGATTCAGGTATCGCATCCGTTATCGTCTGATCAGTCTCGTTGAATGCTTCAAGCGATGCCTCGAAATCAATCGTCTCAGAACACGTTTCTGCAAATATGAGTCCTGGATGTGATTCTTTTCGCACAGCCTGCAGGAGCGATACTTTCTGGTCGGCAAGATCGATGTCATTGCTTGGCACCTCAATCACAGTGGCACCGAGCTGGTGGCTGATCTGGGCCAAGGTACTACAGTTGTCAGTGACAGCAACGAAGACCGCCAGTTCATTTCGGAGCCCTTCATAGATCGTCCGAATGATATCATCGGTGGTCCCAGTCGCCAGAATTCCCACCGCCGGCCGATCCGTGATGTCTACCGTCTCACCGCTGAGATCCAGAGAAATATTGCTGGCCGTCTCCTGGATGTCATCCCCATTCGTCTTGGGTTCTCCACCGTCCGTTTTGAGGCGCCGTTCTTCAGAAGGGGTCTGTTTTATGACATTCGGTTCTGTAGGCAAATTAGTATGCATTTCTTGTGTTGGTAACTGGCCTCATACCGTCGGCAGTGGCGTTTTTTATCTGTCGCTCAAGTCTTCGGAACTCTGATAAATATTCTGCCATTTTTTGTCTGTGGATGGCTAATGATCAAGCGATGCTGGTATCGTTATTTTTTAATTACTGGGTAATTTCTGGTTAATAGTCAGTTGCATTCATCCATTTACATACATACGTTGTCTATAACAATGTCTACGTGATCGGAATCACAACGTGATGTATCACGTACAAAAAGTCAAACTAAATAAACATACACGGAACGCTGTCGGGAAAACTATGGCCGCCAAACCGCAAGATGACTGATAATTTGGCCGTCATTATCGGGACACGACCTGAGATTATCAAACTCGCACCGATCATACACGCGTGTGGTCAACGAGATATACCGAACTGTACGATAATTCACACCGGGCAACATTATTCGGACGCTCTCGACTCCGTCTTTTTCGACCAGCTCGAACTGCCCGATCCGGACTACAATTTAGAGGTTGGATCCGGACCACACGGTGAGCAAACAGGCGAGATGATCGGCAGAATCGAAGAGGTACTCTGCAAAGAAAGGCCAGAGACTGTACTCGTTCAGGGAGATACCAACAGTTCACTAGCCGGCGCGATTGCGGCAAGTAAGCTTGACGTCGATCTTGGACATGTCGAGGCTGGGCTTCGAAGCTTCGATCGAGAGATGCCCGAAGAGACGAATAGAGTGCTAGCCGATCACGCCGCAGATCTCCTGTTTGCGCCAAGCGAGCAGAGCAAAAAAAATCTTGTCGCGGAAGGGATCTCGCCCGAACAGATTTCGGTTACTGGCAACACGATCGTCGATGCGCTCTACCAGTACCGCACACTCGCAGCAGACAAAAGCAATATTTTACAGGAGTTGGGACTCCAAAATCAGGAGTTCTTCGTGATGACTGCACACCGCACGGAGAATGTCGACGAAGAAAGCCGTCTCAGATCACTCCTTGACGGCGTGAACGATGCCGCAGCAGACCACGGCGTCCCCATCGTCTACCCCATTCATCCCCATACAAAAAAACGACTCACCGAGTTTGGAATCGATACCCCCGACCGTGTTCGGCTTGTCGAACCGCTAGATTACCTCGACTTTTTGCAAGTAGAAAACAAAGCGAAACTCATTTTAACGGATTCCGGAGGTGTCCAGGAGGAGGCCTGTATCCTCGGTGTTCCGTGTGTCACCATCCGAGACAGCACAGAACGACCTGAGACTGTTACGGTTGGTGCGAATGAAATCGTCGACCCTGTCGCTGGCAATATCGCCGAGAGCGTCGATCGGATGGTCCAAAAATCTGGACAGTGGGAGAATCCATTTGGCGACGGGGATGCGAGTAAACAGATTTTACAAACGATCACTCGACGAAAAAAACAGGAGATACGATGAGCTCGGTGTGCATTCACGGACTGGGTTATATCGGCCTTCCGACCGCTGCGATGTTGGCTAACTACGGCCACAAGGTCTACGGATACGATGTAAACGAGAGCATTAGAGAAAACCTCCGCTGCGGAGAAATCCATCTCGATGAGCCGGGACTCCGTGCGTTCGTTACGCAGGCTACTGAGTCTGGGCAACTGGAGATTACCGACGAGGTCGTCCCTGCCAAATACCAGATCATCTGTGTTCCGACACCGTTCGACGAAGATGAGAAAGCTGCTGATCTGGATTACATAAAAAGTGCTGCAAAGGCTCTCAGTTCACAGCTCCGCAGAGGCGATACTGTAATTCTGGAGTCTACAGTTCCACCAGGAACCACTGCTGACATACTCCAACCGATCTTAGAGGACGAGACCGAACTCGCCGCTGGTGACGATTTTGCACTCGTTCACTGTCCAGAGACTGTCCTTCCCGGAAACATTATCTCGGAACTACGGGATAATAACCGTCTCATCGGTGGCGTCAACGGTGTCTCAACCGAATCGGCCGTTCGACTCTACGAGTCGTTCGTGAACGGAGACATTCGGACGACATCGGAGCCGACTGCAGCAGAGTTCGCTAAGCTTGCACAGAACACATATCGAGACGTGAATATTGCACTTGCCAACGAGATCGCGAGACTTGCTCACGATTACGATATCGATTCTCGGACCGTGATCAAGCTTGCAAACGAGCATCCTCGCGTCAGTATATTACAACCAGGCCCTGGCGTCGGCGGCCACTGTCTTCCGATCGATCCCTGGTTCCTCGGCAGCAATTCGGACGAACTCGATTTGATCGCGAGGGCGCGCGAAATCAATGATGGGATGACGGAGTTCGTTATCGATATCCTCCAGACGGAGTTGGGAGAACTCGTCGAAGTGAAGCTCGCAGTGCTTGGAGTCGCGTATAAGGCGAACGTCGACGACACACGGATGAGTCCAGGATTGAAGCTCGCTCGAGATCTTGGACATAGAAAGGAGGCTAAGGTGACTACTGACGGCGGAACCGCTAACGAACTCGATGTCGCTATCCATGATCCATACATCAGAGATCCAGCGCTCGATCTCTCTGATCTTGACGCTGCAATCGATGACGCTGACGCAATCGTTCTTACGACAGATCACGATGAATTCTGCAATCTTGATCCAGAGCGATGCTTCGATCAGATGGCTGGCAACACCGTTGTCGATACGAAAGCGTGTCTAGATCGTGAGGAGTGGCGTCAGGCTGGTTTCGATATCTGTCGTATCTGATACCAGTTGCATCAATATTGTCGGTGGAGCCAAGGTATAACCAACCCTACCGATAACATTTCAACTTGATACTAACGTGAACCCACCACGTATACTGTTTTTAATAGTGTGGTAATATGCTACTAATATGAGGGATTGCGATGAAAGTCTTCGTAATCGCCCTATAACGTAGTTTGGGTTTTCTGCTTCTATCGGTATGTATGCTCGCTCTGACCAACAGATTTTGATAACGGGTGGTGCAGGCTTCATCGGCTCAAACCCTGCCCGAGATTTCATACCGGAACATGATGTTACAGTTCTCAATGTACTAACGAGTGTTATCGCCGTAACGTTCCTGAAGATGCTACGTTCATCGAAGCAGATATTCGAAATAGGAACACGGTTTTTGACGCTGCCGCTACTGCTGATGTGATCTTTCATGAAGCAGCTCTGGTGAGTGTTACTGCCTCAGTCGAGGATCCCGAAACGAGTCACGCAATCAAGGTCAAGGGAACGATAAACGTTCTTGAAGCTGCTCGTCAACAGGACCCTAGAGTCGTGCTTGCCTCGAGTGCTGCTATCTACGGCTCTCCCAACAGTGTTCCGATTACAGAAGATCACCCGAAGGAGCCGACCAATCCCTATGGGCTCGACAAACAGTCTCTTGACCACTACGCTCGAATTTATAATGAGCTCTACGGGGTCGAAACGGTTCCACTTCGCTATTTCAACGTGTATGGCCCCGGGTAGATGGGTGGTGAGTATGCTGGAGTGATCGACGTCTTCATTTCACAGGCGCTCGCGGGGGACGACATTACAGTCCACGCTGACGGCGAGCAGACACGCGATTTCGTGTTCATCGATGACGTCGTCGAAGCCAACCGCTATGCCGCAGCCACCGACAGCCTCGGAGAATCGTTCAATGTCGGCACTGGTTCCTCGATTTCGATCCGGGCGCTTGCCGAACTCGTCTAGCAGATAACCGACAGTGACTCCGATATCGTTCATATCGATGGACTCTCAAGCGACATCAGGCGGTCGAAAGCAGATCTCGAAAAGGCAGGCACACAGCTCGGATACGAGCCATCACTATCGATCACTGACGGCATCGGACGGACTGTTGAGTGGTATCAGCAACAACTGAACTGAGTTGACGAACATCCTGGACAGGCGGCTATTCACTTCGGCGGTGTGAGCGACTCGACCCCGGTGGTAGGAGTTCGATTATCGCTTGGCGACGGTCCGATCCAGAGGGCAACAGCCCTGCTGGATGGATGCTCCACTGAACGAGTAGACAGCTAACAATCGGTTAATGACGGACACTGGATGGATGACAGATATAGCCAGCACATAAGTAAATAGGGGAAGGGGGTAGCCATAGCTGATGAGTCGATCTACAATCGGCAGTCGGCTGGCAGACATCACCGAACTCACACAGGACTGGTGTCGGGTAAGGGACGGTCGGACACCCTCGTTTGGGTATTCACTGTTTCTCTCAGTAGCCCGCTTCAGCTGGTTCGCTCACATAGCATGAGGACGGAACCTCAGCGCGTCGTTTTCGTCTCTCAGCGATTTCCCCCGGAAAAAGGCGGCAATGCCTCACGAATCCACGATATGGTAACCCACCTCCGAAACCAGGGATGGGAGCCGACTGTCCTCTCACCGCCACCGTGTTACCCTCCCGGTGAGTTTGATCGCAGCTGGACGCCGGCGATGACCGACTCCGTCGACGGCGTCATCGTCCACCGTCTGTGGACGTGGCAGCCCCAAGATGAAGACCCTGGAATGGTTCGTAGGCTGCTTTACTATCTGATTTTCGGGGTGTATGCGGCAGTCTGGCTACTCTGGAACGTCCGGCAGTACGATATAGTCGTCACCTCGACGCCGCCGATTTCAACGGGCAGTCCTGGACTCCTCGCCGCGATGCTCGGCAAACCCTGGATCGTCGATGTCCGTGATCTCTGGATCGATGCCTCGGTTTCGCTCGGCTATCTCCAGGAAGACGGTATCGTCGAACGAATGAGTCGGTGGTTTCAGGGACTTGTACTCCACGCTGCGGACCGTATCACCGTCACGACCGAAGGTATCAGTGACTCGCTTCAGGAGACCTACGGTAACTCACTCGGAACAAAGGTTAGCGTTATTCCGAACGGCGTCGACACCGACCGGTTTCGGCCGGAGCAAACTGCCGAGACGGACACGACACTCCGGAGCGAAGATCCGACTGAATCATCTCCGACCGGACAGTCGCCATCAACGATAATCTACACTGGGAATCTGGGTAGCGCCCAGGATCTCGAATCTTGTATCCGTGCGATGAACCACCTCTCGGACGAAGATGCGGTCCTCAAGCTCGTTGGCACCGGAAATCGGGAGTCATCTCTCAAAGAACTCACTCAGGAGCTCGAGCTGACTGATCGCGTGGAGTTCACAGGGGTCGTTCCTCGTGATGACGTTCCACCGCTACTCACCGAGGCTACGGTCGGCGTTGCTCCACTCGAAGGCTCCGAGGAGTTGGCCTACGCGATGCCGACCAAACTCTACGAGTATCTCGCCTGTGGGCTCCCCTCGGTCGTCACCGGGAAAGGCGAAATCGAGCGGTTCATCGCCGACTCCGGCGGCGGGGTCCACGCCGAGAACGATCCGAAACGAATCGCCGAGCGGATAGACGAACTGCTCGCCGACGAGCAACACAGACGCCAGATCGCTCGCCGCGGCCGAGCGTACGTCACTCCGCAGTTTGATCGCGGTGCTATCGCCGAACAGTTCGCTGAGGAACTCTCCCAACTCGGCGGGAGGCAGCGATCAGCATGATCCAGGACTCTCTTTCAGCCTGGAGAAAGCAGTTGTATCTGTACGCCACCACCGCGGCCAATATGCAGCCACAGCAGGTCACCGGGATGGGAAAGCGGGCGATCAAAGAACAGCTTCTCCCGCGGCTTCCTGTCGACCTTGAGAGGCGCTACGAAACGAAAGTGCCCGATGAATGGTCGACGCGGCACGATCTGATCGCCGACAATAGGGACCTGATACGATCGTCTCTCAGCGACTCGACACGCACAGTATACAAGGACCGAGCCAACAGTGCGGCCAATGGGCGGCTGACGTTCATGAACCGATCGCTCGAACTCCAAACTGAGCCATCGATCAACTGGTACGATTCCCGATTCGAGGAGCTGCCTCTTCTGTGGTCGTTAAAACTGTACGCATTCGAACCGCTCGAAGACGTTATTCTGGGCGTAGACCCCGAGCAGGACGATGCCCTAGCGCTCCGACGATCGTTCGATGCCTGGATCGAAGATTGGATCGAGTCCGTCGAGATCGGCCGACTGCGGTATCTTCGGGGGGCCTGGACCCCGTGGTCGGTCTCACTTCGCATCCAGCGGTGGATTCAGTATGCTGCCTGGCGGCAGCAGGTTACTGCGACGTCTCGTCCTGGATTCGAAGCCGCATTCGAACGGGAGATCTACAAAAACGCCGTGTTCCTCCGCAACCACATCGAGTGGGATGTCGGCGGGAACCATCTCGTTGAGAACGGTATTGCGCTGCTTGTGGCGGGGCTGTTTTTCGACGACCGGGAGTCAGACTGGACCGAGGTCGGGATGTCGATCCTAGCTGAAACGGGAATGAGACAGTTTCTTGATGACGGCTGTCACTACGAGCGAAGCCCGATGTACCACGTGCTCACGCTGACTCGGGTTCTCACAGCCTCAGAGCTGCTTTCGACCTCCGAGTATGCTGTTCCAACCGCAATCGAAACGGCTGCAACCAATGGGACCGCGTTTCTCGAATCCATACGGCCACCTGATGGGCGGCTTCCACTTCTCAACGATGCTGTGTATGGACAGTCGCTCCCGCTCGATGACTGTCTGCAATATGCTGCCGCGAGTGGTATTCGGACGAACTTAGGCCAGCAAGCAAACAAAGGGGGTTCACTGGGTGCCTCGGGCTATCGCTGGCTGCCGACCGAGATCGGGACGCTACTGTTCGATGGCGGACCGCTGGGCCCGAAACACCTTCCAGGACACTCCCATAGCGATACACTGAGCGTCCTATTGTGGCTCGGAGAGCATCCTGTCGTCACTGATACCGGTACGTTCGGCTATGTGAGTGGTCCACGCCGCGACTACGCTCGTGGAGTCAGGAGTCACAGCACGGTCCAGGTCGGCGATGCGGAGCCGATCGAGATCGGCGGGACCTATCTCCTAGGCTCTCGAACCGACCCACAGCTCCGAACCCAGTCAGGCGAGATTTCCCTTATCGAGGGCCGGTACGAGTCCACCTCTCCGTTTTGTCCAGCCTACACCCATCATAGGGCCGTGTACGGTGGGGACGACTGGTGGCTGATCCTAGATACCGTTGGGGGCCACGGTCGGCGGTCGGTAACGAGTCGACTTCCATTACATCCTGACGTTTCGCCGTCAGTTGATGCCCACTCAGTTTCGTCAGCAGCCGCCGAGCGGATTCGACTCACAATCGGTGAGACTGATTCGAACGGGTATCTGTATCCCATCAACGCGACCGACACCACGATTACTGACGGCTGGTATTTCCCACGGTTCGGTGTCGCAACCGAGCGTCCTGTGGTCGAGATCGCTACAACGACGAGCAGACAGCCAGCGAGGATCGGCGTCCTGATAACAGCCGCTGACTGTGTTGGAGACTGTTCAGTGCAATACGACGACGGCAACCCTCAGACGCTCCTGTTCCAGGAGAGTGAGTACCAACTTCCCCCGAGTCGCCTCAGTTCAGTGCTTGTGACTCGACCTGACAGATAGCGTATGAGAATGCTGTCGAAGTATGCAGTCATTACCGAGAAAGTATACTGGCAACAGTAGGTACACCATTCCTAACTAAGCCGAATAAGGGTGAAACAGCATCGGTATGGCTTGTGTACGACCTCGACAGTCGCGGAAGCGAGCGATAGCTGAGAAACGGGGACGGGATTACTGAGGTGATGACACGATGACGACCGAGATGGAAAGCCAACCGAACGACGATACAGATACCGAAGAACACGGCAGTTTCCCCCGGGACCTGTTGTTGCTGTGTTGCGGACAAGCATTCTGGATGGTTGGCTTACTTCTGGTTCTGATCTCGTTGAATCAGTGGTCGAGACAACAGTATTTCATCGGCTCGTTTCTCGGATTCATGATTATCCGGCTGCTGTTCGCTCCGGCCGAACGGAAACAGCACTGGTGGAACGCCACGAGTATGGTTGCGTGGCTCTGTTTCGCCATCTTTGTGTTGCTGATCTATCTCCGTATCAGTTAGTCACCAACGCTCTTCTACCGTCCTAACAGGGGTTACGGATAGACTACTAATCACAGTGGACCGCGATAGGGAGGCCAAACAATGGACGGAGACTCACTGAGTTTCGCCTACTCCTATGGGTGTAAGAATGCCGGTGATTTTGCGATCAATCAGGGTTCGGTAGCCCTGCTCGAACGTACCGTACCAGAAGCGACTGTAACGGCAATCTCGCGGTTCGCCGCCGACAGCGAAGAGTTTCAACGGATGGTTCAGAAACTCGATTCTCACGAGCAGCTGCAACTGTTCGGCGGACCGATCACATACGACCCACCGTCCCAGTCCCGACCCCAACAGTTGGTGTCACTTCTGGAGGACGGACTCCGCTACGGCCTTGATATGGCGGGAATCGCCGACTCCTCGCGGCTACACTCGCAGCTGTACAAACGAATTGCCGACTCCGAAGGGCTGCTGTTCAACGGGGGGAACGCCATTCACTACTCGCCAAGCCAACAGCGCATCGCGTACCTACTGGCGGTGTTGTATCCCCTTCAGCTCGCCCGACGGAGTGGGGTTCCATACGCGCTCCTCCCTCAGACAGTATTCGGACTCGAAGGCATCAGCAAGCGACTAGTGCTGCCGATTCTTGAGGACGCCGAGTTCGTGATGACCCGGGACGCGAAGACGTTTCGGTATCTCTCGGAGTTCGGTCTGTCGACCCCCGTGATCAACGGCATCGACACGGCGTTTCTGAACGGTTCGACGTCGGTGACCGCCAGACCGGCGGCTGACCTCAAACGGATCGCTGTGGTCCCTCGATTTTCCACGCTCGGAGACACCGGCAACCTCGACGAGGCGGGCGCGCAAATGGAAGAAACCCTGTTTGGCTACCTCGGGTCCCTCGTCGAGGCCGGACACAAGGTGACGCTGACCGTACAGACAGAGATCGACGACCGCTGGCTAGACCGTAACCGTCAGCGGCTGGCATCAATCGGCGTTGAATCGTATACGAGCTTCGATCCACAGGCGTTACGGGACCACTACGCCGAGATAGATCTGCTCGTCACGATGCGTCTGCACGCCGGGATCTTCGCGCTCTCGGTCGGAACGCCAGTGATTGGCATCTACAGGCCCGAGTGGGGGCCCAAGATGCAAGGCACCTTCGAAACACTCGACATCGAGGACTATGCCCTGACATGGGAGGAGGCAACAGAGGAGAAGCTGACCGCGGTGACAGAGACAGCGCTGACCGACAGCGAGGCGTTAGCTGAACGGATCGCCTCCAACGTCCGGATACGAAACGAGCAACTGGTGAGCGATTTCAGAAGCGCGCTTCGTGCCGCCGATGGCTTCGGTGACGACTGAGTCGGACCGTCTCGAATCCGAGCCAGGACAGTCTCTGAAAGGAGGACGGCCGTAGTCACGACCGACCCCTGTAACGACGAACACCGGATTGAGCCCGACTCAGCCTCTGATTCCTCTTACGATGAGCTGGAGGTTCTGTCGGATACCCCAGTCGAACTGCCGCTCCATGGCCACGACGATGACTGAGTAGATCACGACGCCCGCAGGAATAAACACCACAAGTTCGACGAGCGGTGAAAAGTCGAGGTAGGGTCGCAGATACCACAGCGTTCCGAACATGGTGAGGGATGCAACGAACGGGTAGAGATACTCCCGGTAGAGTGCGAACGGGGATAACTCGGTCAGCCGGGCGGTGACGTGGATGTGGATCGGCACCACCGGAAAAGCATAGACGCCAGCAACTACGAGCGCGGTTCCCTCGATCCCCCAGCGGGCGGTGGCTGGCCAAATGAGAAGTGCCATCAGAAACACACGGACAGCCGCGGTCTTCACCATGAGGTCTGGACGGTTGAGCGTCTTCCAGATCTCGCCGTAGTTGCCGGTAATACCGTGACAGAGCCCGAAGATCGCCAGCAGTTGCATCGTTACGATCATCGGCGTCCACTGTGGGCCGAGCACTACGGGAACGAAGCTCGGTGCGACCAGCGCAATCCCGAACGACATTGGAAACACGAGAAACGCGATAAACCGCGTCGACTGAAGCAGCGCGTTCTGGAGTTCGGTGATGTTTTCCTGGACACGCGAGTAGGCCGGAAACGTAACCCCCGAGACAGTCTGGGATAACTCGGTTGCGGGCATATCTGCGATCTGATATGCGTACTGGTAGAAGCCGAGGGCGGTGGCGGACAACAGCCATCCAACGAAGGCGTCGTCCCCGTCGCGGGCGATCCAGTACATGATCGAGGAGCCGGTCACCCACTTCCCGAAGTCAATGAGCTCTCTGGCCGCCTCAAAGTCGAACGACGGCCACGGGCGATAGTCGTGAAGGAGATAGGAAAGAGCTGTTTGTAGAATCGGACGACTTAGCGAGCCCGCGACGAGGGCCCAAACTGTCGGCGAGAACCACGCGTAGATCACGCCGACGACGAACTGTCCGATGGAGGCACCGGTATTGTAAAGAAAGTCACGGTGGAGCGCTAAATTCTTTTTAAAGTACACTGTGGCAGGATTCTGGAACCCCTTCAGGGCAGGGACAAACCCGATTGCTCGAATGACGTTCGTGGCTCGTGGTTCATCGAAGATATCGGCGATAACTGGCGCAGTCAGAAACACCACGCTGAGGATCAACAGGCCGCGTCCAATCTCCAACAGCCAGGTGGTATTGAGGTAACTGTCGACGTTCTGGTCTTCCTTTTGAATGAGCGCGGCATCGAGTCCGATATTGGTGAACCGCTTGCTCGCCGAGAGCGTGACGAGGGCAATCCCCATCAGACCGAACTGCCCAGGCGTGAGTAGCCGTGCGAGAATGACGAGCATGAGTACCTGCAGCAGTCGCCCGGAGACATTGGTCAACATTGACCAGATGGCGCTCTTGACCGTCCGCTGGAGAACCGATCCGGTTGGAACGAGTTTCTGGAATAGCTTCGTGATCTTGTCTCTCATATTCTGTGAGTATCGGGTAAAACGAACCGACCACCATCACTATCAGACACCATTACCACCGTATGAACCGATACCGGACTTTTGTTATAGTCTCATTATCACCGGGTTATTCCTGGGAGCCAACCATCCCAGAGGTTCATCTCAGCCGGTAGCATCGACTCGGTGGACCGTGTAGTCGCCGTTCGTGTAGACACGCGAGACGGACCTGTCACGGTTGAGGCGCTGGAAGTCAGAAGAGTTGAAATTCCAGAACTCTCGATACCCCGGGTAGAGGTTTTCGTAGTAGATCCGCCCGACTGTCGGGAGAATCATATACGTGTCTTCGTCGTAGCTTGCCCCGAGGGAATCGTACTCGGTATAGTTGAAGTGAGCCGGGACAGGGTCGGTGTTGCTGGTAATCATTTGGTCATCCTCGAAGCTATACCGACCGTAGAGCGCATCACGGAAGCGGTAGGTGTCAATCCCGAACTCGGCGAGATCGACCTCATCCGAGCGGCTTTCAAAGTACCACTTGGAGCCATCGAGTTCCATCTCGGTTACCTGCTGATTTTCGCTGATGCTCAGGGGCGACATGTAGAGTCCGGAGATACTAGAGATAACGAGGGCTGCCACTATGAGGTAGACTGCAGTGTTGAGGCTCGGTCGGAACCCGACCCTCCTGACTATCTTCGAGAGGAATACCCCAGCGAGGAGCGCACCGAAAAACTGTGCGTACAACAACGGTCGTTCGAAGCCGACCAGAAGATCCGCAAGGAAAAACAGCACCGAAAACCCCGTGAACAGAACGAACGCGCCGACGAACATTGTCCTAATGACATCACTGGAGAGGCGTCGCCGGCTGGCAGCGACACCGAAGACGACAGTAGAAAGGCAACCTATAGTCAGAACAATGACAGCTTGGCCATACCGAACGAACAGTATTCTAAGCAGGTCGACCAGGGCAGGGGTATACTGGGAGACCGTCGAACTGTATGTGGCTACCGGCGATCCTGTCTCCCCGATAGACGTAACATTACGGAGGACAGTGACGAACCGGGAGGCGATCTTGTCGAACGTGAGATACCAGAGCATAAAAACCGAAACCAACAGCTGTGAGAGGGGGACCGTGCCCACCGGATCAGCCCCTCCGCCGACATCAGTACCCAAGAGCTCACGACGGTTTAACAGGCGAGCGACTTCATAGACGCCGAAGATCAACAGGACAAACAGTGACGTAATCGGGTGGTAGATAACGAGTGAGAGCACGCAGAGAACCAACGCCACTCTGAGATGGTAGGCGTGTTTCCGACGCTCTAGGACGAAGATATAGAGCACGAAGGGAACCAGGAAGGTGCTAAACACGTACGGGACCGATTGGACAGTCAACAGTACCATCACAAAGGGAAGAGAGAGAAGCGCACGCTGGCGGTCGAACACTGTAAAGGCGAGCGCTGTAAACGAAAGGATACTGAACAGCGATCCGATCCCCGCCATTAGCATGATTATCTGCGGAAGGTCGACTCCCGTTGCGTGGGACAGCGTCAGCGTGAGCAGATGGAAGTTGGGATAGATGTTCTGATCGCCGATACTGCCGGTGTTTTGGATGTCCCTGATGAAGCCGATGTGGGAGAGTACGTCCGCCCGCCCGAAGCTCGCATACCCGCGGAAACTCGGGAGGAACACGAGCAGGGCGACGACAGCAAGGACCAATAGCAGTCCGTACCGCCAGTCAGACGTCCCCTCGGCGGCACTCCGGATGATAACGACGTTGCCAATGACGAGTCCAGCGGCTGCAATGGCCCAGAAATACCACGGATACGCACCGTAGATCGAGATCTCGTAGGCATTCGCTTCGGGGGTCAAAAAAAGGATGACTGTCAGCACCAACAGGAGCGCGAATCCAACGACCGCGATCCATCGGGTTTCAACCCCGTCACTGACCGAATTCATCTACAGACCCTCCCCATCGGCGGATACGTCGATCCAGAGATGGGTCCTCCGGTAGGCCTCCGAGAGGTCTGGACGATCCGTGAGGCTCTCCGTGTATAGGGCGAAGGTCAATCTGACTTCTTGGCCAGCCAGCGACTCCGGGGGTGAAATCCGGTGTTCGGTCCGAGTCGACTCTCCCGGCCGGAGCGTCGTTGTATACCGGTCGAGTTCCGTCCTAGAGACGACCGACTGGTTGCCGTCGACGCCCTCTAGACTTTGGAGTTCGACGACCACCGTGTACTCCATGGATTGCAATTCCTGATTCACGATCCCGACGTGGAGCGTCTCAGAACTGTTCGGACCAATGGTTGATGGGTAGCCGTCGGCGACGAGTTCACCGGTCTCGTCCTCCGAGAGGAGATAGAACTCGGTGAACGTCTCTCCGGGGTCGGTCATCGCAAGAGCGCTTCCAGCGACGGCAACTGACATAACTAGGAGGACGGCGATAACGAGGTCGACCCGCGCCGCGTCGGCCCACGCAGACTGGAGACGGCTGCCCACCCCGCTCAGCGGGAGCCCAAATCGGTGTCTGGGTTCGATCCGTAGCCGACGGATACAGGCGACTGAACTACAGAGCAGCACGGTTCCGAGAACCGAGAGCAGCATGAAGCGTGGCCGGATTCCCAGCGTCGTGAACTCCAGCCCGAACAATAGCAACGGAACGATAAGCACACTGAGCCCGACCGAAAAGACGGCCCGTTCGAGCGGCGACAACGAGTAGGAACCTAACTGTCCCGTGGTATCAGTCGCCCGTTGCTTGTTTCCGACGAACAGTGCGGCAGTGAGCGCGTATCCAGGAACGACGAGGATCGAGACGAGACCGACGATGATACGCGGACCGACTTCCCAGTCACTCTGCCAGAACCAGTAGGCCAGAAACACAACCAGTATGGCGATAACGAGATCACCCAACACCGTGATTGTCGACCGAAGTCGGTCTCGGCGGCCATATGGCATATATCTTACTCGACTCTCCCAATCGTAAAAGTAAGCGGTACTTACCGGATCTCTGAGCACTCAGTAACAACGCACAACAAAAATGTAAAATATGATATAGGTGTATGTTCCGAGTAATAAACAAGTATTGTAGTGAACAGTGTTCCTCTTAAAACGGTAGTGGATTAGTAGAGATGAGGCCGTTATGGCACACAGTGTTGGCCAATAACTTAGCGGTAACGATGAAATAATAAAGAGGCCGACAAGCCCAGGTGGATACTGAAAGACCACTTTGTGGAACTCAGACAATGACCGAAAATCAGGATATCCCGCTTGTTACCGCCATTATTACGACATACAACAGACCCACACATCTCGAACGGGCGGTTCGGAGTGTGCTCGCACAGAGCTACGACCGCATCGAGCTTATCATCGTCGACGACCACTCAGAGACACCAGCGAGTGAAACACTCGCTTCGGTTGATCTCAGCTCACTGTCGTCATCTCGAATTATTCGACACGAGGACAACCGTGGAGCCAATGCAGCCAGAAACACGGGTGTCGATGCCGCAACAGGCGAGTACATCGCGTTTTTGGACGACGACGACCAGTGGCTCCCAAAGAAGCTGGCACGACAGGTCGACGCGTTTGACAGTGCCGATATCGGGCTGGTTTATTGTGGGATCACACGAGTCCTCCCCGACGATTCCTGGATCGAACTCCCGCCGGTAGTTGAGGGAGACATGACTCGGGCACTGTTGTGTGAGAACGTCGTCGGCTCCCTGTCGGTGGTGATGGTTCGGGCGACGGTGGCACACTCGATTCCATTCGACGAACGGTTCCCGTGTTGGGCGGATCTCGAATGGTACATCAATCTCTCTACGGAGACGCAACTCAAACGCATTCCGGAACCGCTGGTACGCTACGAGTGCGACTCACCGGATCGACTGAGCCGCGATTTCGAGAAGACGAACAGGGGACGACAGCTGTTTGTTTCTCAGTTCGAATCGCTGGCAGCGGGCTACGGGAGGCTTTTCGCCCGGAAGATGCGCGGGTGGGCGGCCTACCGCGCCGGAAAAAGCGCGTTTCATAGCGGTATGTACGACCGGGCACGAACGCTGTTCTGTATCGCGATCATAGCCTACCCCTTCGAGAGTGCGTTCGGGAAACTCTTACTCGCCTCAGTCGGCGGTCACCGAACCCACAAGTTAGCGAGAGCGGTCACACAGCTCGGTAACTGAGCTCACCGGGGGGACGGAGCAGCCACCTCACTCGGCGGAGCTGTCATTGCCGGAAGGTTCCACCCCGCTTCGTCGAGATATCTAATGATCATGCTCGTCACGTGTTCGATACTGTACTCTTGGGCGGTCCGATAGGCCTGCTGCTGCAGTTCCGAAACCCGTCTAGGATGAGACGCGAGCCACTGAATGTGGTCGGTGAGTGTCGCCACGTCGTGTGGCTCATACAGGAGGCCGTCGACGCCATCGGTGATGATATCTCCGTTGAAATTCCAGTCGGTCCCAATGACCGGACAGCTGGCGGCGAACGCCTCGACCAGTGCACCTGGGAACCCCTCTCCGGGGTAGACAGTCGGAAACACGAACGCATCAAACTGCTGGAGTTCGGGTATCACGTCCACGTTCCGGATTCGGCCGTGAAACCGCAAACCGGGGAGTTTGCTACAGCTATCTAAGAACTGCTCTCTATAGGAATCCCCTGAGAGGAAATGGCCATAGATATCTAACTCGACGTCCGTGCCCGCGTTTCTGGCCCGCTCGAACGCCGCAAGAAGGTCGTCGAGGCCTTTGGACTCCTTGATACGGCCCACATATGCCAGTGTGAGCGGCGACGAGGCGGTGACTGGTTGGTCTCGACACACGGATGGGGACTTCGGGATCGGCCGGAGATTCGGTACTGTCCTAATCTGGACGCTATCGGCGAACAGTGTCCGGAGGTCGGCTGTGAGCTCGTCGGTCTGTGGATAGATCCCGTCGAACGCTGCGAAGGTCCGGAGGTAGAACGTTCGAAGCGGGGTCGGCAGCGACTCGAGTTCGGCCGCGAACTCCCCGCCTGCAGGGAACAGCGCCCCTTCTACATCCGGAAATCGGAGCTTGCTTGCGAGCAACGGAGCGATGAAGAGCCGCACTTTCGTCGACGCACTGAGGATGTAGGCGTCGTAACCCATCGTTTTCCTAACGATGTCGACCACCGTCTGTGGCGTAGTCTTCAAGGTGTTAATCCAGTCGATCTCCAGGCCGCGGTGCTCCAAGCCAGCGTGGATGTACTTGTTCTTCAGTCCTGGCCCGGTGATCGGTGGTGCGTGCGGGCCGATTGCGAGTGCCTGTTTACTCATTCCGGATCTCCCCCTGTAGCGACTGTCAGAAGTAGTTCCGAGCTGCGGTGATCACTGCCCACGATAACCGAATCAGTGAGCAGTCTGTGAACCAACCCAATCATAGCTGAGACGAAAACGGTCGACTGACTTTGTTATGTCCACGGTCGACGAACAACGGACCTTTCGGCAGGAGATGACTAGACGGTAAGATATGAATACCAACCCTGAAAACAACAGTGCCCTTACGAGATAGCTCGCCCAGCTAGATACCCGCTTGACGGTTCAAACAGATCTACAGATAAGCAAGGCGAGTGCCTCGGGGCTTGTCCCCGAGGTACTTCACATTAATTGATGTCTAATCAGTACTAGTACGGTATCAAAATATTTTATATTGTGTCTATCTGGTATGCTACGGTAGTAATTAGACATTTTCTGGTAAAAACCGTTAATTAAGATCCTCCTAACCGATTGACTGTAAATGGAAGATGAAAAAGGAAAATTGAATAATTTATTGACATCCTTGCGTGAGCATCGAAATCAGATACTACCGTGGAATACTCGAAACCCAACAGACGAAAACAGTAGCCCACGCAATATTAAGCTGAGTCGGCGGTCGTACCTCTTGGCGACGGGAGTAGTGACTACTTTTGTCGGTTCTTATGCTGGGGCAGTGGGTTCGGTATCGGGGTCGACAGTGTCGACGTTCAGCTACGGAGGGACACTAATCGTCAGCCAATCCTCGTCGGTCCCCGAGTTGGAACCGAACGATTACGAGGGCAAAGCGATGCCGCTGTCCAGCGGGACGACAGTAAACGGAGAGCTCACGGTGAACGACCACGATTGGTATACGATAGAGGCCACAAGCGGCGACACCGTTACATTCGAGTTTACCCGGGCATCGTCAAGCGGCGTGACGGTGATCATTATTTACACCCCCACGAAGGCATTGAAAGACGTTCGGTCTGTCACCTCCGACAAGCCAGTCTCCTTCGACCAGACTGCCACGACTGATGGCAATATCTATGTGCAGATCATAGATACTCATAACAGCGACAGTAACTACATCCTCACGGTCGGCGGCGAGACATCGGGCACTCCCCATGACGACAGTATCGAGCAGACGTATGGTGACTACGGTTACGGCGGAATTACGGCATAATTATGAATAATAGATATACGACACCGGCGAAAGGAACTGTGGATTGGCACATCCCGTTGAACGAGAACTTCGAACAGTTAGATCGTGATGTCGAAATACGCGATGTTGAGGCCAACCGTAGCGAATACGCTCCAGTCTCCGGCGGAAAGTTCTTTGCGGTCGACTCGGGGGCGATGTATACTGGAAATGGCGAGTCGTGGAACCTCGTGGGATACGCCGCCAGAGCCGTCAGCGGAAACATTGGCCACTTCGTCAACTATGCCGACGGACTGACTGACGAACCCGTCAACACGTTTCTGCTCGATTCGGTCGAACGTCTCGAAATCACTCGCCTATCATTTCCAATAAAAGGAAACGATGAGACACCGGTGGGCGACGCAGTCCTCCGTGTCAACGAAGGTGACAGCGTCATCGCCGAGGTAACGGGCAACAGCTTAAAAATAGCTAACACGGACGCTTCGGGATCGTGGGTGGCAACCGAGTCCCCAGTTACGGTTACGGTCACCAATCTTACTGGGGGTTCAATCGCTGCGATCCCAAAAGTCTGGGCGAACATCCGGAGGTAAACAGTATGGCAATACGCAATGTACAACAGTACGGTGCTGCGGGCGACGGTAACTCGGACGACACTAGCGCAATACAGCAAGCAATCGACGACGCAGAACGCGGTGATACGGTCCTAATTCCGGCGACCGACGACTACTATCTCGTCAGTATAGGAAACCGCGCCGCAGTCGACTTCACTGACATCGCTGACGACGTAACCATCAGCGGCGAAGGGCCGGATTCGACGCTTCGAATGGGCGACACGGATAACGGCAAAAACCAGTGGGTCCTCGGCGCAGAGGCTGATAAGGGCCCGATCACCGGCGTAATAATAAAAAAGTTGACACTAGACGGGAACCGATCAGAGAACGGAAATAAATCTACCTCCGGGTTCAATATGTATCCAGGAGGAGGTGGTCACAATATACGGCTCGAAGACATTATCTTTGAGAACTGCGCAGGCACTGGGATGAGTTGCAGCGGTGCGGGGTCTCTCACACTTCGCCGGGTTACCTCTCGGAATAACGGTCAGCACGGGTATGACTTTTCAGGGGCCGGTGAAAACCCCGATATAGATGCCCGTTCACTCAAGTCCATCAATAATGGAGGAACCGGCATCGACTTCCATAACGGAAATCATATTGCAGTAAATGTTTACTGCGACAGTAACCGAAGTGGAACGAAACTGGGGGCTACTGGGGGCACCGCCGATAACGTTACTCTCCGTAACGCCAACCTCCGCAACGCAACCGAAAACAGTGGTTTCCGAGAAACCATGCCGGATGGAACCGACACCAAGGTCATCCTAGATACGGTTCAGGTCGTATCGCCTGATGGAGACTGCTTTAGACTAACTGATGCTGCAACGTACGAGATCACCGAAATTCTTGCTCACGGCGGCGGCTCTCCGTACAACATTCGGATCGCTGATAGTGCGACAGTTGACGCCGATATTATCCGATCACAGTATGCTGATGGCGGTAGTGGAGCCGGACTTCGCAATGGTTCCAGTAGCCCGGTAACCATCTCTGAATATTACCACTACGAAACTGGAGTACCAATTAAAAGACGATCCGGGACACTAGAACTGGGCAGTGAATACAATCGTGAGTCTGAGTTTCTAAATGTTCCTGGAGAATTTGATGTTGGTGCATTCACGAACGATACCTCAGAAATCGACGACGAAACTCAACGCAGTCATCGCGCGGTGATTCAGACGCTTGACGGAACAATCCAGACTGGTCAGTGATTTAGCCCCACTAAATTACATCGACCATCGTATTTGTTAAAATCCGAATATTTGATTTGCATCCGTAGGCTGTTCTGTTAGCAATCCACAATGAATTGTGATCTCGAATAAACTGTGTTGTATATCCGTTTTAGAGTGGTTCATAACAGTTATCAGATTGATCCTGCCAAATCTCGTGCCGAGCAAATATCCGTACCGGTATCTGATCGAGATCTAATAGTTTCGCCACTGCGAGCCGATGGCGGCCATTGAAATTGAACAGCAAGTCACCATCTCTGCCAATATTGACGTCTATCTCGTGATGTTCCGGGAACGGGAATGGACGTTTGTACAATGGAATTTCGTCTTTCTTACTATTATATAGCTGGCGTTGAGTTTTGTACCCGCCTTCACGAATCTGGTTAAATAGGGAGTCTACTTGTTCCAACCGTTGTTGCATAACGTTCTGCGTCGGATACTGTCCAACTGTTCCTGGATGTTCCTGGATCCATTGGTACCAGTCAGTATCTACCCACGGAACGCCATCGCAAAAATGTGTCTCCATTGCACGGTAAAGCGCGTGGTTTTCAAATTTCGCACGGACTGGCTCATCAAAATCACGTGTGTACCAAATATCAGTGTGGAGTGGATATCTGTCCCAGTCACCGCCTATGATATGTGAGCCGTACTCTGAGAGAGAATACTGTGTCATCAATGAAGGTAATGTGCAGTATCTAATTTCTGACGGATCAACGTATTGTATTTCATATGGTTTCGGTGCCTCGTTACCATATTCTTTAAGATATTTCCAGTACCTTACTTTTGATACAGCTAACTGTCCAAATATTTTCATTGCTTGAGTTGGTTTTTGTAGGATTGACATTTATTATGACTCAATTTACTCTACCTACTAAAGTAGAAGCTAGCTACCGATATAATGACGATATTATTATGATTAAATATGATTTCAAGTGGTGCTATTGGTTAACAACCCTTAGCTAGCTTTCGATCAGCTACAGTTGATTCGGTCGCTGTAAATATACTGTCTGAGCTGCGAACACCATCGCCGAACGCCTGATAGAGGGGCTATCCTCCGAGTACAAAACGGTCGGTCCTCGTCTCACAAGTTGAAAATCGCTTACTAATCAGGTTGGTGTCCAGATCGATTGCAATATAATAGATCTGTTTGGCTCAGGTTGAGGGTAGAGAATCTCTGCCGAAGCTGTTAATTTTCGATTAAATCCTGAATATACATCTCATACCGGTCGCCTACGGCCTCCATCGAGAAGTGTTTGGCACGTTGGCGGGTTTTTTCGCTTGGGATCGGATCGTTGAGGGTTGCCTCGATAGCTTGTGTCATCCGCTGTACATCGTTGACAGGCGTTAGACGTCCGTATTCACCGTCACAAAGGATTTCACGGGGACCGTACTTGCAGTTCGTCGAGACGATTGAAGCACCACAGGCAAGGGCTTCAATGAGTACCGTCGGGAGCCCTTCCGCCGTTGACGCGGTGGCAAACACCGAAGAGTGGTGCATGTAGATGTAGGGGTTGTCGGTATAGCCAGTAAAAGACACGATATCTTCAATCTCCAACTCGTGAGCCAGCGACTCCAGCCGATCACGGTCGCTGCCTTCGCCGATAATAAGCAGTCGTATCTCCGGTCGTGACTCCCGTAACCTTGAGACAGATTCCAGCAGTACCGAGAACCCTTTGTGTTGTTTCAGACGGCCAACGCTCACGATGGGTTCGAGCGTCGGATCAGTCAGCCACTCGTGGTCGACCGGTTGGCGTACTCCCGACTGAATCGCATCAAGGTCGATGGGGTTGTTGAGGACGGTAATCTGATCCATCGAAACGTTCGTGTCAGCGACAATACTCTTTGCGACCCCCTCAGAGACCGCGATAACACCGTCAGCGTACGGGTAGATATGGCCCGCGAGGGTGGCTGTAACCTGATCTTTCGCTGTGCTTTGGTAATCGAATCTGGAGTGTTCGGTTACCGCAATACGGGTATCAGTATCGGCGAGCCGAGTCGCAACAATCGCTGCGATGGCTGTGTGGGTCCGGCTAGCGAATAACACTGCTGGCCGGGAAGCTTCGAGATAGGAAATGAGCTTCGGAACGGCGGCCAGAATTCCGGTCCCGAGGACGCCCGTGACTGCTAAGTCGATAGTATTCACCGCATCGGTGATCTCCGAGACGTATGTGCCGTCAAGCTGGGCTGTAACCAAATCGGTAGGGTAGCCACGGGCAGCGAGAGTGTTGGCGATATTAATGGTCACCCGCTGTGCACCGCCGAAACGGGGTGCTGGCGTAAAAAATGCGATCCGTGGATGTGACCGCTGTTCTACCTCCGAGCGCTGCTGCTGAGTCATCCGGCCGCCTTCAGGTGAGGTCGACTCGGCCACGTCGTTGACTGGAGGCGAATCGAAATGCCGGTCGAAGGAGTGTCTCTCTGTGTTCCACCATCCATGGAACATATCATCTTGAAACTCGAGCCGCTTGTCCTCGCGTCCACTCACAGAGCCGTCCACAAGTATTTGATGCAGCCGTCCATCAGTGTGCATACCGTTGGAACTGAGAGGGCCTATCGTTTAGTAAAACACGTGTTACCCTGTTGATCCTCTTTCGCCGAAACAAAGCCAAGAGAAATCATTCGAGAACTGAACGATCTTATCGTCTGGTAACTCAGAACAAAGCGTCTAAACAGCCGATTGGTGCGTTACTCTGCGGCATGCATCCACGCTCTACAGATCGTGGTATTTACCCATTTACTGTATAATATATGTTTCAATCCTTCGAGCCAGTGTCCAGGATTTGGGAGGGTTGTAATCGTATTCTCAGAATCAGATTATATATAATAGATTGGTTACTGTCCCGGGGTAGGTGGTATAATTAATTTACTTACATTTACATATCTGGTTATTCAGCTACGATACTAAATCATCAAGCTGAACAATCAGTCACCTCCCATCAAGGCGCTCAGGGCGACGGCCATGATTAGCGGGAGATGCACTGTCGTGTCTCCAAGCACGGTCACGTTACGGGCCTCCTTCGTGAGTTTGCCCCAGGACCACGCCTCGTCGAACGTTGCCCCCAAGAGGTCCCCGGTAGACGGTGAGTCCATCGCTATCTGGAACGCCGTAATTATACGTACCGGGCGTCACCAACATCGTCTGGAGCGTGAAATTCTTCGGCACAATGCCGACCACAGACAACCCGACGTGTCGGCTCAAAAGGCCTCTATCTCTCAGCGTAAGATGTGGTGTTTTGAGCGCAACCCCATTCGCCTAAGTGCGTTTTATGACCGCTTGCGATAGCTAATACGTAGCTTTATCGCTTAAAAATTCAGAAGATTGTCTACCTGCCAAGTCATGTTCAAAGGATTATCTATCTAAACCCACAAGCTATGTGAAATCCTGAGATTCAAGCTACAAATCGGCACCAGCAATTCCCACTCGTTCGTGGACCGATACATAACTCAAAAATAGGAAGCAATACCAGATTCAAATGAGTGTCTGTGGAAGAAGGTATTACTCAGTCCAGAAGCCTCGCTGGCGGTCTTCGATCTCATTGAGAGCCATCGAAAGGAGATCACGCCAATCACGTGTATGTGTTGCATCAGTTCTTAGCGTCGGTGCATCCGAGCCTGGATGGGGCCGTAATCAAGTTATGCTAGAACTCGATCATGACCTATGGAAAGTGATGTCTATAGCGGTCACATCCGGTTCAGATAACTCACGGGGTAATCGCTTTTTCATGGTTATCTGCCTGGAACTACGGGCTTCAATCGTCTTTCTTACGAATCGGATGAAGCTACTCATACGTGTGTTAAACAGTGTAGAAGATAGAGCTAGTCACCCAATTTCAAAGCGGATACTGGGACTGACCTCAAGACAGTCACCAGTCGGATAGTGAGCTTTGGTATCGGTCTGGTGGTGTATACTCTATCCGGCACTCGTCGACTGGGGCAGCATACTGTGAGTGTAATTCCCCATTTCGGTTCCACTGCCAGTAATAGTATTTGTGACCCGGTGCTGTCTCTTTCGTCGTAAGCGTAGCCGTCGACGCCACGTCTTCGAAATCGCTGGGCGTCAGCTCTGGGACACTCAGCTCGCCCAGTTGGTCGACCAAAAACGACATCGTGGTGTTCTCACGCTTCTTGTTGTGTACCTTTCTGTGGCAGGACTTACAGAGAACAACAAGATTCTCCAGGTCGTCGTTTGTTGGATTCCCGTCGACATGATGGACATCAAGTGGAGAGTCCGCACCACAACAGAGACACAGCCGATCTCTGTGTTCGAAACACAGTTCTCGATGTGACGTGGTCATAATTGGTAATACTGGGTTAGTTGTCTAGAAACTAACTATCTGTCTCGGTGTTATTTTAATCACCCATCAGTTTGTAGACGTAGACATTGCTATTGCTGTCAGTCCACAACGTCATCGAGATCGCCCAACCATTGTCTTAATTAAATACATAACAATATTCTCTTAGTATTGAACACAGATTTGATACACTATCACACTGATATAGCGGTATGAATTTTGAACACCTCACGCGTCGACTTGACGAACTCAGTCGGCGGCTGGAGCAGCTTCCTGAAACAGAAGAACCCCCACCGACGACGCTCCAGCTGTTAAATCGAAGTCGACAGGAAGGTGACTGGCAACAGTACCTTGCGTATTTTCTCGATCCACAGGCCTCCCACGGGATCGATCATGCAGCAGTAGAACAGTTTCTGCGTGGCTTGCGAGACCGTGATGATGTCGACTTCGAGTTCTCACGGTTCGACCTTGAGAACGTCCACGTCGCAACGGAGGTCCCAGTTCCGGATGGTCGAATCGATATCTTGGTTTGGTGTGACCAAAAGTGGTTCATCCTCATTGAGTTGAAAATTGACGCCTCGGAGGGTGATGGACAGACGACGACGTACGCTACTGCGGACACATTCCAGAA
>SDGW01000187.1_pt1 | contig 26500 bp, 22 predicted proteins | sample 2873831 | NCBI WGS metagenome assembly SDGW01 (sample SAMN08132700, study PRJNA421101) | hypersaline lake metagenome | isolation source: celular fraction 0.22 microns magnesium sulfate-rich crust from ephemeral... | place: Spain: Penahueca Lagoon, Toledo | collected 2011-07 | reverse complement strand
CCGGCCACGAAGGAGGCGTTCTCCGTGATGGCGGCCTGGCGCATGTGATTGGGAACGTCGTCCTCCTGCACCAGCAGGATCGCTCGACCGCTGTCGTAGTCCATACTGGGATCCGCGATGGTCCCGCGCCAGGGGAGCCGCTCGGTGCTGTACCGGATCTCCACGTCTGGGTAGGTCTCCGTCACCTCGTCGACGATCTCGCGCTGGGTGGCGGCGTTCTCCTCGGTCAGGTGGTCGGGGTGGAGCAGGAGGATCGAGACGTCGACGCCGCGGTCGCGTGCGTCCTCGAAGGCAGGTCGCACGGCGTCGAAGTACTCGAAGCTCTTCGAGAGGACGACCACCTCCTCGTCGGCGCGCTCGTAGACGCGGCGGGTCTCCCGCTCGCTGGGTTCGCCGACGTCGACGACGTGGAACAGCTCGGCGGTCGGCGAGATGTCCTCGCTGGCGCGCCGGAACTGGGGCTCGTACTCGTCGAGGAACGGCTCCCGGAGCTCGTCGATCCGGGTCTCGAACTGCTCGTACTCCTGGCGGCGGTTCTCGACGGCGCGGTCCAGCAGCTCCTCGGGGGGCTTGGGCTGGTACTGCTTCGGCCGGCCGGGGATGACCTTCACGAAGCCCCGGTCGGACAGCGCGTCGAGCACGCCGTAGATGCGGGCCTTGGGAATGGCCGTCGCCTCGGCGAGGTTCGGCGCCGTCGTCCGGCCGAGCCGCAGCAGTTCCGTCAGCGCCGTCTCTTCGTACTCCGTCAGCCCGAGGAGGTCGAACACGTCGTCGGCGCCGTCGGTCATGTCAGTTCCAGTGGTTCGGCACCTACTAAAGCGGGCCGGAACCTATTTGTCGCTCGGAGTAGTTACTCACATACTGAGTAACTATGCCTGACGACACCACCGATCGGGCCCATGTGGAGGACGTCGAGGACGGCTGCGGCTGCGCCGAGGTGTGGGAGCACCTGAGCGAGGAGCGGAGCGACGACTAGCGGCCGTTCGGGGGGCCGAGCCAGTCCGGACGTCGGGGAGTTCCGGGAGCCGACCGGGCAGGCGTCGCCCGAAGCCAGTGGAGCGCGGACTCGAACGGCGAGCGGAACGGGCTGTTCGGGTCCAGCAGACTTTTGCGCGCAGGGCGTCCATACCAGAGCGATGGCCGATCGTGACGACGTCTGCGTGCTGGTCCCGACCTATCAGGAGGCGGAGACTATCGGCGAGGTCGTCTCCGGCTTCCGGGAGCGGGGGTTCGGCAACGTGCTGGTGATCGACGGCGGATCGACCGACGGGACCCGCCGGGTCGCCGAGGACGCGGGCGCGCGCGTCGTCACGCAGACGGGCTCGGGCAAGGGACAGGCGGTCCGGGAGGCGATCGACCGCCACGTCCGCCAGCCGTACGTCCTGATGCTCGACGGCGACGCGACCTACCGGCCCGACGAGGCCGACCGGATGCTCGAGCCGCTGTTCGAGGGGGAGGCCGAGCACGTCATCGGCAACCGTTTCGCGGACATGCGGCCCGGCGCCATGACGCGGCTCAACCAGGTGGGCAACCGATTCATCAACGCCGCCTTCTCCGTGATCCACGGCCGGGACCTCGTCGACATCCTCTCGGGCTACCGGGCGTTCACGCTGGAGTCGGCCCGCCGGCTCCCCCTCTCGGCGGACGGGTTCGGCATCGAGACGGAGCTGGCCGTCGAGTGCGTGAAGAACGGCGTCACGACGACGGTGGTGCCGATCACCTACGAGCCCCGGCCCGACGAGTCGGAGACGAACCTCCGGCCGTTCCGCGACGGGGCCCGGATCGTCTTCACCATCTACCGGATGGCGAAGACGAACAACCCGCTGTTCTACTTCGGGAGCGTCGGCACGCTGAGCACGGTCGCCGGCGTCCTCCTGTCGGTGTACGTCGCCTACGAGTGGTTCGTCGCGAACATCTCCCACGAGGTCCTCGCGCTCGTCGCGGCCTCGGCGATCCTCTTCGGCGTCCAGCTGCTGATGTTCGGCGTCCTCTCCGACATGATCGTGACGGTCAACCGGGAGCAGACGCGTCGGATCGAACGGATCGCGCAGCAGCTGGGCGAGGACGATTCGCCGTCCGTCGGTTCGACCGGACGGCCCGACGGGGTCGCTGACCCGGCCGGGGAGGCCGCCGTCGACAGCGGGAGCGACGAGGCCTCCGAGGCGGCCAGCGACGGGGAGACGTCGGCCGACTAGAAGGGGACCAGCGCCTTGAGCTGCGAGAGCAGGCTGTTGCCGGTCGCTTCTCGCTTGGACTCGAAGACCGGATGGAGCGCGTTCAGCAGCTCCTGCTCGTGGTCGAACTCGCGCACGTCGACCTCCTCGAGGGCCTCCTCCAGCGTGATGGCGTGGCCGCTTGCGTCGTAGGGGATCTCGAGGTGTCCGAGCCGGTTGGCCAGCGATCTAGCCTCGATCGGGTACTCGACGTCGGCCTCGCTCAGCCGGGCGTCGAGCGCGGCGATGCCGAACTCGATGACGTCTGGCTCGTCGTCGTCGTTCGCCGGTGGCCGGACTCCCATTGGGATCAATCTCGTCTCGCATGAGCGAAAAACCCTGCGTTCTCCCCCGTGACTGACCGCCGAAACCGCGGCTGCCCTCCGCCGTCATCCGGGGAGCAGGGGTCGTCACGACTAAGCCGTCCGCGTCCAACGGCCGCACATGGTCGCTGCGTGGGCACCGTCGCAGGTGCTGTCGTGGGTCCCGCTGCGGGCCCTCGCCGTTGTCGTCGCCGTGGGACTCTCCGTCGCCGCGGCTCTCTGGCTGGGCCGACCGGACCGAAACACGACCGATCGGCTCCGCGCTCGCTTCCTCTTCGGCGTCCCCTGGGGGACGGTCGTCACGGTGGCGCTGGTCGTCGCCGTGTACCTCTTCGTCCAGGGCGGCCTCGAACACCCGCGGAACCCGCTGGTCGTGCCCTTCCGGTCGTGGTCGTACTTCTACCCGCTGGGGATGCTCGCGGCGGCGTTCACCCACGGGAGCCTGCCGCACCTGACGGGCAACGTCGTCGGTACGGTAGTCTTCGGGACCGTCGCGGAGTACGCCGTCGGCCACTACCCGCGACGACGCGGCGCGGCGACGTTCGGATCGCTCCGGACGAACCCGTACGCACGAGTGCTCGCCCTGCCGGTCGCCTCCCTCGCGGTCGGGCTCTTCACGTCCCTGTTCGCGCTCGGCCCCGTCGTCGGCTTCTCCGGCGTCGTGTTCGCGCTGGCGGGGTTCGCGCTCGTCGTCCGACCGGTCGCGGCCGCGCTGGCCATCCTGGCCAACCGCGTCGTCGGGCTCGTGATCGCTGCGCTGCGCAACCCACAGGTGACGGTGAGCGCCCGCCCGCGCGTGATCACGCCCTGGTGGGCCGACATCGCCATCCAGGGCCACGCCATCGGGATCCTGGCCGGAATCTTGCTGGCCGTCGCGTTCGTCCACCTGCGGGACGAGTGGCCCGACCCCGCTCGGCTCTGGTTCGGCCTGCTCGCGTTCGCGACGATCCAGGGGCTGTGGGCGGTCTACCTCCCGCAGAGCGCCAGCCGATACGTCATGTTCCGGTGGCTCGGAACGATACTCGTGTTCGTCCTCGCGGCCGTCGTGACCCTGGCCGCGGCGCGGAACCGCTTCTCCCTCGACTGGGTGGACTCGTCGCTCGACGCGGCCGCCGGTGCGCTGGCCCGCCTCGGCGCGCTGGCCGTCCTCTCCGCGCTCCTGCTCGGACTCTCCGCCGCGGCCGTCCCGTACAACGTCGCCGACGTCGGCGCGGAGTCGGCGCCCGGCCAGTCCGTCGAGGTCCGGGACTACTCCGTCGGGTACGCAGAGGACGTGCCCCACCGGTACGTCGAGGCCGTCTCGATCCCCTACTTCGACGACCCCGCATCGGTCAACGCCAGCGGGGTGATCGTCACCAGCGACGAGCGGAACATCTGGTACCCGATGGTGCTGAAACAAGGACTGGCGAATCGCGGGCAGGCGCGCGTCCTGCTCGGCGGCGTCGGCTGGCGCCGGTCCGTCTTCGCCGATCGGACCGGCTGGCGGCCCGCCGGCAACGGCAGCGTCTACAAGGTGTACCTCCGGCCGGCCGGCGGCGAGCGGACGCTCGCCTACGAGTCCGCGCCCCGCCGCGCGAGCCCGGTGATCGACGGGCGCAACGTGACCGTTACCCCGGCCGGCGACGGGTTCGCGTTCGTGGTCACCCGACGGGGCGAACGCCTCGGGAGCCTCCCCGTCCCCGAGGACGGCGCCCGCGTCACCAGGGGCGGTCTCACGTTCGCGCGCAACGGGACCGACGTGACCGCCAGCCGCGGCGGGACGCGCGTCACCGTCGCGACCAGAGAGACGTACAACTAGTCAGCGGTCCCACTCGATCCGGAACACCTCGGCCGAGATGGTCCGCGACTCGTCGCTGTGGTGGTCGAACTGGCGGGGCAGCTCGAACTCCGCCGCGTAGGAGTCGGTGACCTCGCCGCCCGCGTCGCCGGCGAACGCCTCGACGAACTCGCGGCTCCCCTCGTTGTGGATCGAGTAGGAGACGCCCGCGAGGTCGGCCGTCGTCGCCAGGAACGCCCGATCGGCGTGCTCGTTGCCCGACTGGGCGCCGAAGGGCGGGTTCATCACGACCGTCGTCTCGCCGGGATCGGTCGCCAGCGGCGGCCGCTCGGCGTCGCCCCTGACCCACGAGACGGACGTCGAGGAGGCGATCTTGCGCTCGTTGTCCCGCGCGGTCCACAGCGGGTCCGGATCGAGGTCGAGGCCGACCACGCGCTCGGGCCCGCGCAGCGCCGCCCCCAGCGCGAGCATGCCCGTTCCGCAGCCCAGGTCGACCACTGTCCGGTCCTCCAGGTCGCCCCGCAGGTCCGCCAGGTGGATCAGGTGGGCCGCCAGCTCCGGCGGCGTCCGGTACTGTTCCAGCGGCGCCTTCGGGTCGTCGAACCCCGCGACGACGCCGAGCTGCTGGGCGAGGGCGCGCTTGGTTGCCATCACAGCCCATTCTTTCCGCGCATGCAAAAGAATTTGCGTATATCCGACAGTTATCCGTCCGGAACCGCGCGGACCGCGTGACCCGGGACGACCGAGACTCACGGAAGGCTGAACGGGCGCCGTCTCGTAGCCAGTGCATGGACGACGCGGAAGCCGAACGCGCCCGCGAGGACCTCGTCGCCCACCTCCGGAAGGCCGGCGAGGTGACGTCCGACGAGGTCGCAGCGGCCGTCGGGAGCGTGCCGCGCCACGAGTTCGTGCGGCGAGTGCGAGATTCCGACCGACGGGAGGAATCTCGAGAAGGCGAGCGGGAGCGACCGCAGGGAGCGAGACGCGAGCCCGACCGCGAGCGCGCCTACGAGGACCGGCCGCTGGACGTCGGGCACGAGCAGGTCGTCACGGCGCCCCACCTCGTCGCCCGGACGAGCGAGCTACTCGAGACAGAGCCCGGCCACGACGTCCTCGAGGTCGGGACTGGCAGCGGGTACCACGCGGCCGTGCTCGCCGAGCTCGCCGGGGCGGAGAACGTCGTGACCGTCGAGCGCTTCCCGGACCTCGCCCGACGCGCCCGGGCGGCGCTGGACCGGACCGGCTACGGCGACGTCTCCGTGGTCGTCGGCGACGGGTCGCGCGGGCTCCCAGGGGCCGCCCCGTTCGACCGGATCAGCGTGGCCGCGGCGGCGCCGGACGTGCCCGCGCCGCTGCGCGATCAGCTCCGCGACCCCGGCCGGCTGGTGCTCCCGCTCGGACCGCGCGAGGGACCGCACGAGCTGGCGCTGTTCGAGCAGCGCGACGGCGCGCTCGACCGGAGCCGGCACGGAAAAGTGCAGTACGTGCCGCTGATCGGCGCGCACGGCTTCGACGAGTAGGAGAGAGCGCGATCGCCTGGCCGGGGTCACTCGGCCGACGCGCCGTCGGGGGCTCGCGGGAGTTCGATCACGAATCGAGCGCCGCCGTCCGGACTGTTCTCGGCCCACACCTCACCGCCGTAGGACGAGACCATCGCCCGGACGAAGAAGAGGCCGAACCCGGTGCCGGACGACGACGCGCTCTTGCTTCCCCGCTCGAACACCTCGTCGCGGCGGTCCTCGGGGATCCCCGGCCCGTCGTCGTCGACGGTCATCCTGACCGCGTCACCGCCGGCGGACTCGGCGACGGTGACCGTGATCGCGTCGCCGCCGTGCTCGACGCTGTTGGTCAACAGGTTACCGAGCACGTCGCCGAGCAGGTCGTTCGCCATCACGGCCGTCTCGTCGGGGCAGTCGACGTCGATGGTCACGTCCTCGCCCATCGACCGCACCCGTTCGGCCTGGGAGCTGATCACCGGCGCGAGGGGCACCGGTTCGAGTTCCGCCGGCTGGTCCGCCGTCAGCGTGTCGAGGGTCGACCGGACCTTCCGCGTCAGGTCCACGATGTTGTCGCTCCATCGGAGGATCGTGTCCGCGTACTGTTCGCGCTCGCCCGAGAGGTCCGAGGCGAGCATCGATGCCCGGCTCTGGACGACGTTCATGCCGTTGAGCAGGTCGTGGCGCAGGATGCTGTTGAAGAACTCCATCTGCTCGGTGCGCCGCTGGAGTTCCCGCTCCTGTTTGCTCCGCTCGACCGCGTACCTGAGCGCACGCATCAGGCGGTCGGCGTCGATGTCGTCCTTGGGGAGGTAGTCCTGGGCGCCGGTCCGGATCGCCTCGACCGCCATCTCGTCGTCGTCGAGCCCGGTGAGGACGATGATCGCCTGGTTCGGGTGGTGATCGAAGACGCGCTCGAGCGTCGCCAGCCCGGTCGTCGCCTCCAGACCGAGGTCGAGCAGGAGGACGTCGTAGTCCCCCTCGGAGAGCTCCTTGAGGCAGGCCGACATCGTCTCGACGTGGACCAGCGAGATGTCGCCGACGAACGACCTGACCGACGACTGGTCCAGTACGCGCCGGATCAGCATCGCGTCGCCCGGGTTGTCCTCGACCAGCAGCACGGGGACCTCATCTGTCACTGCCACGGGATCACTCCGGCGGGATCTTGACGACCGTCAGCCAGAACTCCTCGATCCGGCCGACGACGTCGAGGAACCCGTCGAAGTCGACGGGCTTGGTCAGGTAGGCGTTGGCGTTCAGGTCGTAGGACTTCGCGATGTCCTCCTCGGCGGCCGAACTCGTCATGACGACCACGGGGATGCGACGCAGGCCGTCGTGGTCCCGCAGCTCCCGCAGGACCTCCTTCCCGTCCTTGCGGGGCATGTCGAGGTCCAGCAGGATCAGGTCAGGACGACGGGCGTCGGCGTGTTCGCCCTCCTGTCGGAGGTAGGCGAGCGCTTCGACGCCGTCCTCGACGACGTGTAGGTTGTTTGCTATCTGGCCTCGCTCGAGGGCCTTCCGGGTCAGCTTGACGTCGCCCGGGTTGTCCTCGGCGAGCAGTATCTCGACGGGCTTTCCCTGGTCGCCGCTCATCGCTGTCCCTCCCCCGCGCCGCCGGGAGCGGCCGGGAGCGTGAATCGGAAGGCCGTCCCGTCGCCCGGTTGCGAGTCAACCCAGATGTCGCCGCCGTGGCGCTCGACGATCCGCTTGCACACCGCGAGCCCGATCCCGGTTCCGTCGCCGGATCCGGCGGTCCGGAAGATGTCGAAGACGTCGTCCTGCTGATCGACGGGGACTCCGGGCCCGTCGTCGGCCACCGAGAACTCCCAGCAGTCATTTCGCTCGGTCGCCTCGATAGCGATCTGCGCGCCGTCGGCGTCGTCGCCCGGACCGCCGTGCTCCACCGAGTTCTTGACGAGGTTCTGGAACACCTGCCGCAACTGGTCCGGATCGGCGACGACGGTCGGTAGCTCGCCGCGTTCCACGGTCGCGCCGTGGTCGTCTATCAGCAGTGCGAGTTCGGCGAGCGCGTCGTCCAGCACGGCCGACGCGTCGATCGGCTCGGGGTCCTCGGCGTGGGTGTGGACGCGGGCGTAGTCGAGGAGCGCGTCGATCATCTCCCGCATGCGGTCGGCGCCGTCGACGGCGTAGTCCAGGTACTCGTCGGCCTCCGCGTCGAGTTCGCCCCCGTATTCGTCGTCCAGGAGGCTCACGTAACTCGAGACCATCCGCAGGGGCTCCTGCAGGTCGTGGGAGGCGACGTAGGCGAACTGCTCTAGGTCCTCGTTGGACTGCTCGAGCTCCGTCCGATAGGCCTCCAGTTCCTCGTCGCGTCGGACCCGGTTCAGGGCCGCCGTCGCCGTCCGGCTCAGGACTTCCAGGAGGTCCCGCTCGTACGCGCTCAGCCGTTCTCCCGGGGCCGTCCCGACAGTCAGCGACCCGTGATCGCCGAGCGGAACGACGAGCAGGGATCCGACGTCGCACACCGGCGTCGTTTCCGCCAGCGCGTCGCCGTCTTCGACGACCCTCGACTCGCCGCGCTCGACGATCTCGTACAGCCTGTCTCCGGCGGTTACGACGGGCAGTTCGGACGAGTCCTCGGCACCGACCCTGTCCAGGGCAGCCGCCGTCGCCGCGAGGGGCGCGAGTGAACCCGCGTCGCCCCGCCGCCCGCGGACGACGGTCACCGGACACCCGATCACGGACTCCGCGACGTCCACGACGTTCGCGGCGACGCTCTTGTCGTCGCGGGCCGCGAGGAGGTCCCGCAGCGCCTCGTTCAGCGAGCCCATACTCAGCTCGCGCTGTTTCAGGTCGTCCACGTCCCGGGTGAAGCCGGCGACGTACTCGATGTCGCCCGAGTCGCCGACCACCGGTTCGGCGTGGACGCTGACCCAGCGGGTCTCGTCATCCATCGTCACGCGGTACTCGAGGTCGACCGGCTCACCACTCGAGACGCGCTCCATCCCCGCGGTTACCGTATCGACGTCCGCGGGGTGAACGCCTTCGAGGAAGTCTCCCGGATCATCGATCAGATCGTCCTGCGAGCGGTCCCAGACGTCCTCGTACGCCGAGTTGACGACGGCCGTGTCCGCCCAGTCGGCGGTGAACATCCAGAGGGTGTCGCTGGTGTACTCCGTCAGGTGGAGGAGCAGGCGATTGCTCTCTGCGAGTGCGACTCGAGAGCGCCAGTCCTCGCCGACGGTCTCGATGCGCTCGGCCAGTCGATCGAACGCCTCCGGAGCGCCTCCGGCCCGGAAGTATCCGTCGGCTCCGGCGTTGATCGCGTCCGTCGGCGTGGTGTCCGTCCCCGCGGCCGCATAGACGACGACGGGGAGGCCGTCGCGCTCGTCGCGCGCAGTCGCGAGGAGTTCGAGGACGGTCGAGTCCGGGAGGTCGGTGCCGCTCACGACGCAGTCGACGCCGCCCTCCGCGACTCGGTCGACGGCGGCCCCCGCGGTGTCCGCCTCGATCAGTTCCGCCGGTCGGGCCCGCCGGTCGAGCGCGTCGGCGAGCGACGCCCGATCAGTCGCCGGGACGGCCACGGCCAGCACGGTGAGGGCTGACTGGTCCCGGTCGAGCGGTTCGACGTACGTGGACGTAGTCGATACCCGGTCCGTCATGGGTGGGTCAGTGAGTGAGTCATAGCTGTGGGCTCGACGCTGGAGCACGAGACGGAGCGGGTGCCACTCTGTCAGGAGCAGACGGCCTGCGTCGTCGGTGCTCGGTCGTATGCTTTGCCCAGGCCGACCATCTCTTAAAAGAGCTCGCCCGCGGCTATCAGCGGTGATAGCGCTGGGGGAGGTCTCACGCCGGCGACCGTTCGGTTGTCCGGAACACGTCGAGCGACCGACCCACTCGGCGAGAGTCAGAAGCTGCGAGAACGAACGCGTGGCCGCGCTACCAGGTCCCGTGGAAGGTGTCGAACTCCAGCGCCTCCAGGTCCTCCTCGCCGATCGCGATGCGGTACTCCTGGGGCGTGAGCATCGGCTTCTTGAACTGCGGACCGTCGTCGGTCGTGATGCGCGGACAGCCCGTGTTGACGTAGGCGTCCATCCCGAAGTTGGTCAGCCGGTCGGGCGTCACCTCGTCCATGGTGATGAGGTAGGCGTCGTCGTTGTTCTCGACGATCTCCTGGGCCTGGTCCCAGCGGCCCTGCCCGATCTTCGTGCAGAAGATGACGCCCCACGTCTCGGCGTCCATCGCCTTGTGGACCGAGGCGTAGCGCTGCTTGATGAACTTCTCCGTGTCCGCGACGTGGACGGCGTTGTTGACGGGGTCGGCGATGACGACCTTCTTCTCGGGGTGCTCCATCGCCAGCCCGAGCGGGTGGAACTTGCCGCCGCCGACGTACAGCACCTGGTCGGCGTCGACGTCGGCGCTGGCGTAGTTGCAGCCCAGCACCTGGCCCTCGTGGGTGAGGCGGTCGTCGCCCTTGCGCGTGTGGACGGTGTAGCCTCGCTCCTCCAGCCACGCCTTCATCTCGTCGAACTTGTTCATGTGCTGGGCCGTCGTGACGAGGCCCACGTCCTCCTGCTCCTCCGGCGGGGCCAGCTCGTCCTCGCGGGCCTGCTCCATGATCGGGAAGACGTCGACGTTGGAGAACAGCGGCACGTAGATGATCTTGTCCGACTCCTTCATCGGGGAGTGGCCGAAGTGGACGAACACGTCCGTCCGGCGCATCAGGTAGGTGTCCAGGTCGCAGGCGCCGTAGCAGGGCTGGCCGGAGAGCATCACCTGCACGCCGTCGGGCAGTTCCTCGCGGAGGTCGTCGGCGACGGCCGGGCCGCGCCGCTTCAGCCCCTCCGGGAACTGGAGGCCGACCGTCTCGGCGTCCCGCTCGTCGACCGCCTCTACGATCCGGTCGATCTCGTAGTCCCACTCCCGGTCGTGTCGCAGCGACAGACCGGTGTTGCGGAGGTCCCCCTCCGTCCGCTCTTGACTCATTGGGCCTCCGTATCCGCTCGGCGCGTAAAACCGCAGCGCTTTGATACTGTCCGCGGCGCCGCCGCTCGCGGATCAGTCCATGACCGCTTCCAGCCGCCGCTCGACGCGCTCGACGTTCCCCTCGAGGTCGCGGACCATCTCGCTCTGGGTCCCGTTGGCGGTCGCGATCTCGTCGACGGCCTCGGAGACCTCCGCCGCGCGGCGGGCGACCTCATCGATCATGCTGGCGATCTCCTCCGCGCTGGCGGCCTGGTCGTCGGTCGCCTCGGCGATCTCCCCGATCCCCTGGTCGGTCTCCGTGACGGCGGTCAGGATCGCCTCCTGGTTGTCCAGCACCGCCTCCAGGTCCGACAGGACGCGCTGGACGGCCTCCGTGGTCTCCTCGACGTTGCCGGCGGTGTCGTCGGCCATCCCGCGGACCTCATCGACGATGCGCTCGACCTCGTCGGCGTGCTTCTTGGACTCGTCCGCGAGGTCCTTGATCTCGTCGGCGACGACCGCGAACCCCTCGCTGTTGCCGTCGCTCCGCGCGGCCTCGATGTTCGCGTTCAGCGCCAGCATGTTCGTCTGATCGGCGATGTCGTTGATCACCTCGACGAACTCGTCGATCGCCTCGACGCGGTCGCGCAGCTCCAGCGCGTCCTCGGCCACCTGCTCGGAGGCGTCGGCGACGGTCTCGACGCGGTCGATCGTCACCGACGCGGTGTCGACGGACTCCTCGGCGAGGTCGCGGGCCTCAGCGCTCTGGTTGCTGACCTCCTCGGCGCTGGAGGCGATCTCCTCGATGGTCGCGCTGAACTCGGAGACCTCGGACTGCACCTCGTCGAGGTCGGCGGCCTGCGCGTCGGCGGTCTCCCTGATGTCGTCCGAGCGGTCGGCGACCGCCGCGGCGGACTCGCCCAGCTCGGCGACCGCCACCTCGACGTCGTCGGTCATCTGTGACTGGAGGTCCCGCAGCTCCTCGCGCTGCTCGACGACGTCGGTCACGTCCAGCAGCAGTTCGACGGCCCCGACCACCTCGCCGTCGGGGCTCGCGATCGGGATTCCGACCGCACGCGCGTGCGCCGTCGTCCCGTCTGGTTTCTCGGCCGACCGGAACTCCTCCTCGCGGACCGGCTCGCCCGTTCGGACCACCTTCTCGGCCAGGGTCTCGGACTTCCCGTCGGTCCCGAACACCTCGTAGGCGTTGGTCCCGACGGCCTCGCTGGCCGGGAGCCCGAGCAGCGCCTCGACGGCCCCGTTCCAGTGCGTGATGTCGCCCCGCTCGTCGACGACGAACGCCGCCTCCGGCAGGTCGGCGACCAGCGACTCGAACGCGTGTCGCCAGAACTCGCCGTCGCCGTCGCTGAGCGCCGTCGTCAGTTCGCTCGCAGCCGCTCGCTGTCCCATAGTTCTGGAAGTGCGAAAGCCGGACTAAACGCTTGCGCCCGATTACAGGCGTTGATACCGTCGCACGATAGATGATGTTGGATTCGCCTGCTGTGCCGGGGCTTCGCTCCGCGGACCGCTGGCGCGGGAGTCCTGCACCGTCGCCGTCAGACGACCGGCGCGAGCGGCGATCACTGCCCCGTCCGGTCCGCAGTTCCGGCAGGCCTATACCCCGCGAGCCGTAACCAGTCGGTGATGAGCATCGAGACCGAGACCGGCGAGGTCAGCCCCGAGAGCCGCGTCGACGAACTCGCCGCCGAGTTCGGCGAGGCGATCACCGAACTCCCCGTCTACCAGCGGTTCGCCGAGGCCAAGGAGCGCGTCGAGAACGACGAGGAGGCCCAGGAGAAGATCCAGGAGTTCGAGCAGATCCGCGACGAGTTCATGATGGCCCGCCAGACCGGCGAGGCCGACCAGGAGGCCATGCGGGCCCTCCAGCAGGCCCAGGAGGAACTTCACTCCCTGCCGGTCATGAGCGACTACCTCGAGGCCCAGAGCGAACTCGAGCTCCGCCTCCAGGAGCTCAACGAGATCGTCTCCGAGGAACTGGTCGTCGACTTCGGCGAGAAGGCGGGCGGCTGCTGCGAGGACTAGCGACCGCGAGCGGCCTTTTCCGCGAGCGATCGACCGGCAACCGTCGGTAGACTCCCGTCAGGCGTTTATGGACGGGCCCCCTCAGGCCGGGCAATGGGACCATCGGGACCGTCACCGGACGTCGACCGCCAGGCGGTCCGGGGCGTGTTCGACCGACTGGACGAGCCGACCACGCCGCTGACGACCGCCGAAGTCGCGGAGGAGCTCGGCTGTCCCGAGACGACTGCGGACCGGCACCTGACCGACCTCGACGAGAGCGGTGCGATCGAGTCGAAGCGGGTCGGCGAGTCTCATCGAGTCTGGTGGCGACCGGAAGGCCGGGGGACGGACCGCGAGCGGGCCGAGTCCCGGGAGTTCGCCGTCTTCGTGAGCGCCGTCGAGGACTACGCCATCTTCACGCTCGATCCGGACGGCACCGTCGCGAGCTGGAACGAGGGCGCCGAGCGGATCAAGGGCTACGCGGCGGACGAGATCGTCGGCGAGCACGTCTCGACGTTCTACACCGATGCGGACAGGGAGAAGGGGGTGCCCGAGGCGAACCTCGCGACCGCCGCGATTGAGGGCCGCATCGAGGACGAGGGGTGGCGCGTGCGCGCGGACGGCTCGCGGTTCTGGGCGAACGTCGTCATCACCGCGGTGCGCGACGACGAGGGCGCGCTCCGCGGTTTCACCAAAGTCACCCGCGACATGACCGAGCGCCGGGAGTACGAGTGGCGGCTCCGGCGGGAACACGACCAGACCGAACAGTTACTCCAGACCGCGCCGATCCCGATCGCAGTCCAGAACGCGGACCGCGAGACGATACTGGCGAACGAGCGCGCGCAGGAGGCGTTCGGCCTCTCGGAACAGGAGTTCCGGCGGGACCTCGTCGACGACGGCGAGTGGACGGTCTGCGACGCCGACGGTGACCCCCTGCCCCCGGACGAGACGCCCTCGGCGCGCGCCATCGAGTCAGGCGAGCCCGTCACCGACCAGACGATCGTCGTGCGGCCGCCGGACGGGGAGCCGATGCAGTTCCGCGTCAACGCCGCGCCGCTGTTCGACGCGGACGGCGAGGTCGAACGCGTCGTCACCGCGGGCGAGGAGGTGACCGAGCTGAAACGGCGGGAGCGACAGCTGAAGCGACAGAAGTCGGAACTGCAGACCGAGCTGGGCGAGATACTGGGCCGGATCTCCGACGCCTTCTTCGCGGTCGACGAGGAGTGGCGGTTCACGCACCTCAACGACTCCGCCGCCGAGATCGTACAGCAGTCCCGGGAGGAGTTACTCGGACGGTCCATCTGGGAGGTCTTCCCCGGCGAGGGCGTCTACCGGGAGCGTTTCGAGGCGGCGATGGCGGATCAGGAGCCGGTCACCTTCGAGGCCTACGACGACGGGCTCGAGGCCTGGCTCGAGTTCAACGCCTACCCCTCGGAGACGGGGCTGTCGGTCTACTTCAGGGACGTCACCGATCGGATCGAGCGCGAGCGCGACCTGCAGCGGACGGAGCGGCGCTTCGAGGCGATCTTCGAGGACCCGAACATCCTCGTCGGGCTGCTCGATCCCGACGGGACTGTGCTGGACATCAACGAGACGGCGATGGAGTACATCGACGCCGACCTCGGGGACGTCCGGGGCGAGCCCTTCTGGGAGACGCCGTGGTGGGGCGTGGACGCGGTCGACGGGAGTGAGCGAGCCGACGGGTCGCGAGCGTCGGCAGACGAGCGGAGCGAGTCGTCCGGCGTCCCGGACGACGTGCGGGAGTGGACGGAGCGGGCCGCCGCCGGCGAGTACGTCGACTTCGAGGCGGACCTCACCCGGCCGGACGGCGAGCGGTACGTCCTCAGCGGCTACTTCCGGCCCGTCCGGGACGACGACGGCGAGGTCGTCTCGATCATCGTCTCCGACCGGGACGTCACCGAGCGCCGCGAGTACGAGCGCAGCCTCCAGCGATACAAGGAGTACACCGACGACGTGCTGGACGCCGTCGACGACGTCTTCTACCTCCTCGACGAGTCCGGGGCGATACAGCGGTGGAACGAGAGCATCCTCGACGTGACGGGGTACTCGGACGAGGAGGTCGCGTCGATGAGCGCTCTGGAGTTCTTCGAGGGCGACGACCGCGAGACCATCGCCGACGCCGTCGCCGAGGGCTTCGAGACCGGGAGCATGCAGGTCGAGGCCGACGTCAGCACCAAGGACGGCCGGGAGATCCCCTACGAGTTCGTCGCCTCGACGCTCGAGGACCCCGACGGGAACCTGGTCCTGGCGGGCATCGGCCGCGACATCACCGCGCGACGGAGATACGAGCACCGGCTGGAGGCCTCGAACGAGCGGCTCGAGCAGTTCGCCTACGCGGCCTCCCACGACCTGCAGGAGCCCCTGCGGATGGTCTCCAGTTACCTGCAGCTGGTCGAGTCGCGGTACGCCGACGAGCTGGACGAAGACGGCAGAGAGTTCATCGAGTTCGCCGTCGACGGCGCCGACCGCATGCGGGACATGATCGAGGGGCTACTAGAGTACTCCCGCGTCGAGACGCGCGGCGAGCCGTTCGAGCCCGTCGACCTCGACGAGGTGCTCGCTGACGTCCGCGACGACCTGCAGATCCGGATCGAGGAGACCGGCGCCGACGTCACGGTCGGTCCGCTCCCCCGCGTCCAGGGCGATCCCGACCAGCTCCGACAGGTGTTCCAGAACCTGCTCGACAACGCAATGGAGTACAGCGGCGACGAGCCGCCCCGGATCGAGGTCGGCGCCGAGCGGTGCGAGGCGCCAGGCGCCTCGAAACTGAGCGGCGACGCCGCGGAGAGCGGCGGCGAGTGGGAGATCTCGGTCCGCGACGAGGGCGTCGGCATCGACCCCGGCGACGTCGACCGGGTGTTCCGGGTGTTCGAGCGCGGGCCCGACGCCGACGACCACGAGGGGACCGGCATCGGGCTGGCGCTGTGCCGGCGCATCGTCGAGCGCCACGGCGGCGACATCCGGATCGACTCCGAGCCCGGCGAGGGGACGACCGTCACCTTCACCCTCCCGGCGGCGTCGGGGGCCGGTGAGTGACGCGTTTCGCGACGAGCCGGCTCCGAAATCGTTTAGCGGCCGGTGTGAGCACTGTCGGGTATGGCCGACAGCGACTGGGGCGACTGGCTCGTTCGCGCGGTAGAGGACGCCGACCCGGACGGACTCGCCGTCTGGTATCTCGGCTGTAACGGATTCATCGTCAAGTCCAGCGGCGGGACGACGGCCTTTATCGACCCGTACCTGGGGATCGGCGACCCGCCGCGGACGGTCCGGATGGTCCCCGTTCCATTCGACGCCGCGGACGTCGAGCAGGCCGACGCCGTGCTGGCGACCCACGAGCACGTCGACCACGTCCACGGGCCGAGCCAGGCGCCGATCCTCGCCAACACCGGCGCCGACTTCTACGGGACGGACTCCTCGCTCGCGGTCACCGAGGAGGAGGTCTGGACCGAGGAGTGGGACGTCGACGCGGGTCAGCTCAACGAGGTCGAGGAGGGCGACGAGTTCGAGGTCGGCGACCTGACGGTCCACGTCGAACCCGCCAACGACCCCGACGCCGAGCACCCGGTGTCGTACGCGATCGAGCACGGCGACACCACCTTCTTCCACGGCGGCGACGCGCGCCCGGGCGACTTCGAGTCCGTCGGGGACAGCTACGACATCGACGTCGGCGTGCTCGCCTTCGGCACCGTCGGGATGATCGACGACAAGGAGACGGGCGAGCCCCAGCGGACGCGCTGGTACAGCGACGAAAACATGATCGTCGAGGCGGCCAACGAACTGCAGCTGGACGCGCTCGTCCCGACCCACTGGGACATGTGGAAGGGGATGACTACCGACCCGACCGTGCTCCACAACCACGCGCGTTCGTTCCCGTATCCCGAAGACCTGGAGATCCTGCAGATCGGCGACCGGCTGGACTGCTGAGCGGGCGTAACCGGTCGCTACGCGGCCGTAACCTGTCATTTAGCTAGTAGTACGTATCTTTAATACCGTCCGTGCGTGGTGTAGGGGTATGAGTGACTCACAGGCGTACGAGGAGGTGACCGTGGCCTCCGACGGGGTGACCGTGACCAAGCGGTACGAGGCCGACGAGTTCCCCGTCCCGGCCATCGCGTTCAACTTCCGATCCGAGCGGGGTGAGCCGGTGACGGTCCGCCTCTCGGACAAGGTGCCGGAGGACGTGGCCGTCGAGGACCTGGGCTTCCACCCGGAGTACGGCAGCGAGTTCTGGACCATCGACGACGACGAGATCTCCTTCGAGCGCGAGATCGAACCGGACTCGGAGTATACGACCGTCTACGGCATCCGGGCGACCGGGACGGACAACGTAAAGCAGTTCCTCACCGAGCCGACGCTCGAGTCGGTCGACCCGCCCCTGGAGGAGGACGAGGGCGAACTCGTCGGCGACGGGACCGACGCCGTCAAGGACGTCATCTCCGGCGACGCCGACAGCGTCCCCGGGCTGGACGACGTCGACGACGAGGACATCGAGACGCTGGACCTGAAAGACCCCAACGGCGAGGGGGGCCAGCGGGCCAACGGGCAGGCCGCGGCCGACGGGGAGGCCGAGGCCGGCCAGGCTGCCGCCGCGGCGGCCGCCAGCGGCAGCGTCGTCGAGGCGATGGCCGAGGAGATCCGCAACCAGAACGTCGACAAGGAGGACGTCGAACTGCTCCGGAAGGCGCTGGACTTGGCGGGCGACGAGACGGGCGGCAGCGTCCAGGCCCGCGTCGAGAAGCTCCAGAGCGACGTCAGCGAGGTGCTCGCCTACACCGACGCTCTCGAGGAGTTCCTCGACGAGAACGGCACCGGCGACCAGATGATCGAGGAGTTCCGCGAGGAGGTGGAGTCCTTCGAGTCCGACCTCGAGGAGTTCCAGTCGACCGTCTCCGACAACGAGGCGGCCCTCTCGGAGCTCTCCGACGACGTCGAGACCGTCGTGAGCGAGGTCGACGACGTGGAGTCACAGGTCGGTGACGTCGAATCGCAGGTCGGCGACGTGGAGTCGCAGGTCGACGACCTCGAGGCGCAGGTCGAGGACTACGAGTCCGAACTCGAGGAGCTGCGCGAGCAGGCGACGAGCGAAGACGTCGAGGAGCGCATCGAGGAGATCAGCGAGGACATCGAGGATCTCCAGAAGTGGCGCGAGCAGCTGTCGTCGGTCATCGGCGGCGGCGAGTAGCGGAAACCGGGCTGGTTTTACCGTCGGCTGCCGTCTCCACGCCCGATGACGACGATCAGCGTGGCCGTTCCCCGGAAGGGGCGGCCCCTCGAGGCCGTCCTGGAGCGGCTGGCGTCGCGGGCCGACGCGACCGAGGTGGCCGACGACGTGATCTCGACGCTGCAGTACGAGAAGGCCGTCACCAAGGACGAGACCGACGCCGACAGCGACGTCTACCGGCGCCTGGCCGAGTACAGCGACCTCTCCGCGCCGACCGAGCCGGAGTTCACGCTGCTGCGCGACGACCGCGAGGGCAAGCCCCGCCGGGTCGTCTTCGACAGCCTGACCGTCTCCGTCGACGGCGTCGACGTCAGGCTGGTCGGCCGCGAGGAGCCGTTCCGCGCCCTCCGCAAGCACGAGTTCGCGCTGGGGTTCGACGCGGCCGACCTCGTCCTGGAGGAGGTCGTCCAGCTCCGGGGCGAGCCCCTGACCGACGTCGCCTCGATCAACGAGCGCATCGACCCGCTGGACACCGACGTCCGGGTCGTCACCGGGATGGGCGACACCGTCCACCACACCCTGCTGGCGACGCCCGCGGTGGCCGAATCGCACGACGCGAGTCTCGATCGGTCGTTCGTCGACGCCTACGAGGGGCCGCTGTGCATCTCCCCGCGCTACGAGCGGCTCGTCTCCGCCGTGATCGGGACCGACGCGCTGGAGGGGATCACCTTCACCTACCCCGAGGAAGGCCAGGAGGAGGAGGCCGCCATCGCCGAGACGGGGCTGGGCGTCTACCTCACCGTCTCGGGCTCGACGGCCCGCGAGCACGGCCTGCTCGTCGGCGACGCGCTGTTCCCCAGCGAGACGGTGCTGCTGGAGAACAGCGCCGAGGCCGACGGCGCCGCCGAGCGGATCAGGGACATCTTCGTCGGCGAGGCCGAGACGGCGCTGTCGATCCAGTAGCGCCGCGGGCACACGGCCCGGCGCCCCGGTGACACCGGTGCCACCCGGTGACGCCGCTGGCAGGGAGAACATAAGATGCGCGAGGCCCTACAGTGGGGCACGCTCCGGTTCTCCGGTCGTCGATCGGGGAGAGCCGGCCGCACCCCACTCATGCAAGTGAACGGACGCCACCACGTCAGCTTCGACGACTCGACGCATCACCGCGACGGCGACGAAGCGGGGGGACGCTGAGATGGTCGACGGACCCCACAGCGGCCAGCCCGTCCGGACGGCCGGCGCAGACCTGGAAGACGCGGACGCGGCGGTCGTCGCGATCCACGGCCGCGGCGCGCGCGCCGAGTCGGTCCTCTCGCTGGCCGGGGAGTTCGGCGTCGACGGCGTCGCCTACCTCGGGCCTCAGGCCGCCGGCCACACCTGGTACCCCAACCGGTTCGTCGCGCCCGTCGAGGATAACGAGCCCCACCTCTCCTCTGCGCTTTCGTTCGTCGACGAGACGGTCCAGCAGGCGGTCGACGCCGGGATTTCCAGAGAGCAGATCGTCCTCCTGGGCTTCTCGCAGGGGGCCTGCCTCGCCAGCGAGTACGTCGCCCGCAACGCCCGCCGCTGGGGCGGGCTCGCGGCGTTCAGCGGCGGCCTGATCGGCCCGCCGGGCACCGAGTTCGAGTACGACGGCGACCTCGACGGAACGCCGGCCTTCGTCGGCTGCAGCGACTCGGACCCGCACATTCCGGAGGAGCGCGTCCGCGAGACGACTGAGGCGCTGGAGGCCCTGGGGGGGGACGTCACCGAGCGGCTCTACCCGGGCATGGGTCACACGATCAATCAGGACGAGACGGAGTTCGTGGCCGGCATGCTGGCGGATCTGGTCTGAGCAGGAGAACGAACGAACCCTTCGCGGCCGTCAGATCTGGAGCTCGGGCTCCAGGTCGGTCGAGACGGCGTTCTCGATGATCGTCTTGTGCGCCCGGCGGATCCGCTCGGAGAGGGCCTGGTGGGAGACGTCGAACTCCTCGGCCAGCTCCTGGAGCGTCGTCTCGCGGGGGATGTCGTAGAACCCCGACTCCAGCATCCGCTCCAGTATCTCGTGTTGCTCGGCGCTGAGCCCGTACCGTTCCCGGCCGGTCGAGGACGTCAGGTCGTGGATGGTCTCGATCTCGAAGTTGACGCCGAAGGCGTGACAGCAGTCGTAGGTCGTGGACACGCAGTCCCGCCGGGGGTACATGACTCGCAGGCGCCACCGGCCGTCGCGGGCCAGCGCCCGGAGCACCGTGTTGTTGCCCTCGAACAGGACGTTCAGCAGGATCCGCGTCCGGGCGTCCCACTCGACCTGGAACAGGCTCCGGCCCTCGAGCGTGTCCAGCTGCTGTACGTCTGCGACGCTCTCGTCCTCGCGCATCGCCTCGAGCAGCCGGTCGGGGTCGCCGTCCCGGACGATCAGCAGCGGCATGACCTCGTTCGTCCCGGCGTCGACGGTCCTGACCGCCTCGAACTCCGCGTCCGGGACGGCCGAGAGCGTCTCCTCGAGGGCGACCTGGTCGGCCGGGACCGACGCCTCGATGATCGTGCTCATAGTTGCCCCGTATCACTGGGCACGCTCGCGCCCGCAGTCGATCGGTGTCCGTCGCCCGAGCGCCTGCCTGTCGACGTCGATGTCACGCTCTGTCGCAGCACGTCTTCCACTGGTGCCTTCGGGCACTTTGTTATAGTTCAGGTGTCCGGGGAAACGTCGCGTTACGCGGCCGACGCCCCCGAGACCGCCGCTTAAGGCGGTCCTTCCCGACGGCGCCCCCGCGTCGCCCGGCCGCAACTGGCTACCTAACTGCCTTTCACCTGCCGGGGGAACCGCCTTCCCCTCTCTCGACCAACAATATCGCATGCCGAACGAAGACGACGACGCGGCCGGCGACGAGGACACGCGTGAACTCGGCGTCGACATCGGGTCTCTCGAGTCAGACCTCGAGTCCCACGAGTACCCGACGACCGCCGACGAACTGATCGAGGAGTACGGCGATCACGAGATCGAGCTCCCAGGCGGAACGACGACGGTCGAGGAGGTGCTAAGCACCCAGAGCGAACAGGAGTTCGAGTCGGCCGACGGCGTCAAGCAGCGGATTCTCAACGACGTCGGTGCGGAGGCGGTCGGCCGCGAGGGGTACAGCGACCGCGGCGGCTCCAACGAGGGGGAGTCCGGCGGCGACCCGCAGTCGCTGTGAGTGACTGACGGCCGGTCCGCCCGTCTCTCTCGCATGCGACCCCTGCCACTGCAAGCAGACGGTTCCGGGAGCGAGCCGTGAGCGACGCAGATCGAATGCGGCGAGTCGGCGCGTCCGTCCGCCAGCTCGGCGGGCACCTTCCGTCCCGGTCCACGACGTCGGGACCCGTCCACTGGTTCCTGCTCTCGGGGAATCGTCACGCGGTCACCGGGACCCTCTTCGCGGTCATGTTCGGGACCATTCTGGTGGTCGGGACGATCTGGTCCTTCGAGATGCAGCAGGTCCTGACCGAGACGGAATCCGTCCAGACGATCCTGAACACGCTGCTCTCCGGGATCATCCTGCTCGTGTCCATCGTCGTCTCGATCAACTCCGTCGTGCTCTCCTACGACCTGGCCTCGATCGGTCAGCAGCGCGAGCGCATCGAGAAGGCCGTGCAGTTCCGGTACGACCTCGGCGACTACGCCGATCCGGGATCGAAACCGACGAACCCGGGAATCTTCCTCGACGCGATACTGACGGCGGTCGACGACAGCGCGTCGGACCTCCAGTCCGCGCTCGACGACGCCCCCGACGGCGACCTCCACCGCGAGACCGAGTCCTTCGCCGCCGACGTCAAGGAGAGCGTCGCGCGGTTCGACGAGCGCCACGACCGCGACGACGCGGACGAACTGGAGGTCCTCTGGGCCGGCCTGGAGTTCGACTACACCGCGCACATGGACCGCTCGCAGGACCTCCAGATGCGTCACGACGAGGCCGGCAACGACGAGCTGGCGTCACGGCTCGACGCGCTCGTCGATCTCTTCGAGCTGTTCGCGACCGGCAAGGAGTACTTCAAGACCCTCTACTACAGCCGCGAGTTCTCGACGCTGTCCCGGACGCTCATCTCGGTGTCCCTCCCGGCGATCCTGATCAACGCCACCTCAATCCTCGCGATCGACGCGGGCCTGCTGCCCGAGGTGTGGCTGCTGGGGCTCCCGCCGCTGCTGACCTTCGTCGCGACGACGTTCGCCGTCTCCCTGCTGCCGTTCCTGGTGCTGACCTCGTTCACGCTCCGGGCGGCGACCGTCGCGCGGAAGACCGTCGCCGCTGGCCCGTTCGTCCTCGAATGGTAGCCGGCGGTCCGGCCGGCGCCAGCTACGTGCCCGCAGTCAGCGTGTCGGTGGGCGACGGGTCGACGGTCAGCGTCGCCACGTCGGCCCGCAGCCAGTCCGCGGCGGCCAGCCGCAGGTCGCGGGCGCGCGACTCGGTGATGCCGGGCGGTCCGGCGATCTGGTCGGCCAGCGGGCTGTACGCCGACGGGTCCAGCCCCATCCTTCGCAGGTACGTCCGGACCCGCGGTGCGTCGGGTCCCCGCTCGATTGCCTGCGTGACCAGTTCGCAGAGGTCCTCGAACGGCGGGACGCGGATCTCGTTCGATCGGATTCCGGGATCGCCGACGGAGACCGGCTTCTCGTCCGTCTGGCGGACCACGCGGCCGACGTCGAAGGCCAGCCGGACGGCCTGACTGGGCAGGCAGGTGTCCGGCGCGCGCCACTCGACGGTGGGCATCTCGTCGCGCAGCCGCACCGGGCTCAGCACGGTGTCCTCGGGTGAGAAGTGGTCAGCGACGACGCCCTGGCTCACCCCGCGCTCGGCGGCCATGCGGGCGAACTGTCCGTAGGCCGACTCCAGCGTCTCCCGCCACTCCTCGACGTCGTCGACGTACGACCAGAGTTCGCAGAAGTCGGTGAACTCCCCGCCGTCCCGCTGGCGGTACGCCTGGGCGCGCGAGCAGTGCTGCCGCCGCTGCCCGCAGTAGTACGGCGAACTGCTCACCAGGGCCAGCGCCGGGTCCATGGCCGTGAGCAGGTTCAGCACGTCGACGCCGGCAGACCCGCTTCGCTCGTCTCCCGGGCCCGGCTTCGTGCTACTCGACTGGGCGTCCCTGCGCTCGAAGTGGACGTGCGTGCCGGCGCAGTTCTTCGCGCTGACGATCTCCTCGCCGTAGATGGCCTCGAAGGCCTCGCCGCGCCCGGTGGTAGCGTCAGGCCTCACCTCCGTCAGTGGCGTCCCGAGCGGCACGAGCCGATGCCCCTCGCTCTCGGCGGCGCTCATCGCGGTCCGCAGCGTCCGTCGCAGCTCGCGCCGCAGTTCGTCCTCGCGCTCGTGCGGGCTCGTCTTCACCTCGATCAGCGGTGCGATGAACTCCGGTTCGATGCGCTCGTGGCGGTCAGCCAGGTACTGACCGTCGCTGAGTCGGCCCGACTCGTCGACGACCCAGAACTCCATCTCGATGCCTAAATTCATGGTAGGCCGGTATCGTGGCTCCGGTACCACGCACCGTGTCGGCGGAACGTGATTGCGAGAAGTGAGGTGACCGCCTGCGCTCGCCGCCCCTTTAAATACGATAGGCCAGAGCGGCGGTGACGGCCGCCTTCTACGGGGATGCGTTCCGGTCGACTGACGACGGTCGTCGCGTCCGATCCGAATTCGGCGTCGTCGTCCGCTCTGCACGGAGGTTTCATACGCTCGAATCAGCCGCGGCCCAGTTCCTGCGTGAACAGGGGGACGTCGCCCTGCGCACGCAAGGCGGCGGGCCCGTTTCGTATAGCCACATGCGATTTATCCGCCCCCAGTGCGTCGCTTCGTCAGCAGTCGGGCGCCGCCACTCTCGAGCCGCAACGCCGCAGTTCCGACCCCGCGGACCGGTCGTCCGGCTCGGAGCTCCCGTTTATCAGGCACTCCGCAGTAACCCTATCCTCGACTCGCATAACCGATTCATTACAAAGCCGCTGGCTACCGTCGAATTACGACGTAGGCCAATGATACACACCACAGCGGTTCACGCCCTCGAGACGCTCGCCGGCGTCCCCCTGCAGTTCTCCGGGGACTTCCTGTCCCTGGCGATCCTGTTCTTCGTCCTGGCGATCATCGCCGCGGTCGTCGGCGCGCGCGGCGTCGCCGGGATCAGCATGGAGATCGCCAAGTGGCTGGTGATCATCTTCATCGTCCTGGCGGTCGTCTCGCTGGTGCTCTGACGGTCGGCGGGCGGGCGGTCAGTACTCCCGTCTCTGGGGTCCGAGCGCGCCACTTTCCTGCCGGATAGTTCCGATGTGGCTCCGGGGACGCTACCGTTCTGACCGTCGTACGCCACAGGACCGGGCGAGGTGACTTCGACAGCAGGAAAGGCCCTCCGTCAGCGGAGAATTAAATACCCGCCCGCGAGGATCCTGTCGCATGTCCGACACGGGAGGGGACGTACTGGCGGAGACGCTGGCCGCGTTCGAGGACGCGGCGGCCCCGTGCACGCCGCTCACGACGAGCGAGGTGGCCGAGGCCCTGTCCGTCACGCGCCGGTCGGCGTACTCGCGGCTGGATCGCCTCGCGGAACGGGGCGAGCTACGGACCAAGAAAGTAGGGGCGAGGGGGCGGGTCTGGTGGCGGACGCCGTCGGACGAACGGGCGGCGAGCGACGGCGACCTCCCGGCGGACGTCGATCCCGGACGGATGCTCTCGCGGTTCGTCGACGGCGTTCCCGGGGCGGTGTATCGACGTCGCGGGGACCGCCTGACCTTCGTGAGCGACGACTGCGCGGAGCTGACGGGCTACGATCGAGTGGCGCTGGAGGGCGGCGACGTGAGCTGGGCGGGAGACGTCGTTCACCCGTCCGACGCCGGTCAGGTCGGCCGGACGCCCGGGGACGACGGCCGGTTTGACGCGACCTACCGGATCCGGACCGCCGGCGGCGAGACGCGGTGGGTCCGCGACAGGGGGTACGACGCCGGCGACGGTGTCGTCGAGGGAATCGTCACAGACGTCACAGACGTCACCGACGTCACCGGACGTCACCGGACGGAGGGGGAACGACGGGAGGAGGTGTTCGAGCGGATCGACGACGGGTTTCTCGCCGTCGACGGCGAGTGGCGGCTCACCTACGTCAACGACCGGGCCGCGGAGCTTGTCGACAAGGATTCGAACGGCCTCGTCGGCCGGATGATCTGGGACGCGTTCGAACCGGCGCGCGACACGGCCTTCGAGCGCCGCCTCACGCACGCGATGGAGACGCAGGAGGCCGTCTCCTTCGAGGAGTACTACCCGCCGCTGTCCGCGTGGTTCTCCGTCTCGGCCTACCCCTCCGAGACGGGGCTGTCAGTCTACTTCAGGGACGTCACCGAGCGCACGGAGCGCGAGCACCGCCTCGAGGAGTCAGAGCGCCAGTACCGGACGCTCGTGGAGAACTTCCCGGACGGCGCCGTCGCGCTGTTCGACGAGGACCTCGAGTACACGCTCCTCGCGGGCGAACTCGTGGAGCAGCTCGGCGTGGACCCGGACGCCGCCGTCGGTGCCGAGGTGGGCAAGCGGTACCTGCCCGACGACGTCGGGAACGACTGGCGGGAGCACGCCCGTCTGGCCCTCGAGGGCGAGGCGAGCACGTTCGAGACGGAGTGGCGGAACCGGCGGCTGGAGATCCGTGTCATCCCGATCCGCGACGACGACGGGGCGGTCTTCGCCGGGATGGGCGTCTGTCGGGACGTCACCGACCAGCGGGCCTACGAGGCGACCCTCCGCGGTCTCTATCGGACGACGCGGGACCTCTTCCGGGCGGAATCGACCGACGAAGTCGTCGAGGTCGTCGTCGAGGCGGCCGCCGGGCCGCTCGACCTCCCCGGCGCGGTCGTCTACGAGTACGACGAGGACGCCGCCCTGCTCCGGCCGTCCGAGCGCTCCGAGGGGTCGGCGTTCCTCCCGGGCGACCTCCCGTCGGTGCCCGCCGACCGCGACAGCCTGGTCGGAACGGCGTTCGTCGACGACGAGACCCACCGCTACGGAGGCGTCCGCGACGCCCAAGAACTCGCCGTCGATCCGGCCGACGTCGGGTTGCGCAGCGGCGTCTTCGCGCCCGTTGGCGAGCACGGCGTCCTGATCGTCGGTTCGCGCGACCCCGGCGGGTTCGGCGAGCGCACTGAGCGCCTGGTCGATCTCCTGGCGGCCAACGCGGCGGCGGCGTTCGACAGCGTCGAGCGCGAGCGGTCCATCGAGCGCCAGCGCCGACAGCTGGCGGCGCTGAACGGCCTCAATCTGGTCGTCCGGGACATCGCCGAGGCCGTGGTCGACCAGTCGACGCGCGATGAGGTCCAGCGGGCGACCTGCGACCGGCTGGCAGACGCCTACGAGTTCGCCTGGATCGCCGACGTCGATCCACACACGGAGGAGGTCGACCCGCTCGCCGAGTCGGGCGTCGACGACTACCTGGAGACGGTCGAGCTCTCCGCCGACACCGACGAGGCCGTTGGGCGGGGGCCGGCCGGCGAGACGTTCCGCACGGGCGAACTGCGGGTCTCCCGCGACGTCTTCGACGATCCGGCCTTCGAGCCCTGGCGCGAGCGGGCTGAGGAGTACGGC